>ENA-OWPN01001000-OWPN01001000.1-human-gut-metagenome-genome-assembly--contig:-NODE-1000-length-30356-cov-4.649583_pt1 | contig 30356 bp, 29 predicted proteins | sample MGYA00248266_ERZ651850 | MGnify/ENA primary metagenome ERZ651850 (study PRJEB26924, sample SAMEA4378296) | human gut metagenome | biome: human gut; feature: human-associated habitat; material: faeces... | reverse complement strand
CGGATGGGGCAAAAGATTCGCCGCCAGCCGAAGACGATTTATTCAGAGGTTCCTTAGTATATATCCGGCTGACCGAAGCGCAGCCGGTTTGAGAGGTGTGTTCGGCATGAATTACGATTACGCAGAAATTGAGGCCAAGTGGCACAGGTACTGGCAGGAGCATAATACCTTCTACACCGACGTGTGGGATTTCTCCAAGCCCAAATACTATGTGCTGGATATGTTCCCGTACCCCTCCGGCGTCGGCCTGCACGCAGGTCATCCCGAGGGCTACACAGCGACGGATATCGTCTCCCGTATGAAGCGGATGCAGGGCTACAACGTTCTGCACCCCATGGGTTATGACTCCTTCGGCCTGCCGGCGGAGCAGTACGCCGTGAATACCGGTCATCATCCCAACGGCTTTACCCAGAAGAACATTGAGACCTTCTCCGCACAGCTGAAGGAGCTTGGCTTCGATTACGACTGGTCGAAGATGATCGCCACGTCCGACCCGTCCTTCTATAAATGGACGCAGTGGATTTTCAAGAAGCTCTATGAGGCGGGCTACGCCAAGCGCATCGAGATGCCCGTGAACTGGTGCGAGGAGCTGGGCACCGTGCTCAGCAACGATGAGGTCATCGACGGCAAGTCCGAGCGGGGCGGCTATCCCGTGGTCAAGAAGAACATGATGCAGTGGGTCATCGACCAGCCCGCCTTTGCGGAGAAGCTGCTGGAAGGTCTCAACGAGATCGACTGGCCGGAATCCACCAAGGAAATCCAGCGCAACTGGATCGGCAAATCCACCGGCGTGGAGGTGGACTTCCAACTGGTGGGCGGCGGCGAATTCTCCATCTACACCACCTGCATCGAGACCATTTACGGCATTACCTTCATGGTGCTTGCCCCCGACGGCAAGATCGTGCAGAGCCTGATGGATCGGGTGCAGAACAAGGAAGCGGTTCAATCGTACATCGACGCGTCCGTGAAGAAGAGCGACATGGATCGTACCGAGCTGAACAAGACCAAGTCCGGCTGCCGCCTGGAGGGCGTCTATGCCATCAACCCCGTCAACGGCAAGCAGGTGCCCGTGTTTATCGGCGACTTCGTTCTGGCGAGCTACGGCACCGGCGCGGTCATGGCCGTTCCCAGCCACGACCAGCGCGACTTTGAGTACGCCCAGGTGCATAACATCCCCATGGTCCAGGTCATCGATGGCGCGGACGTGTCCGGGCACGCCTTTGAGAAGCAGGACTATCTGGGCAAGGGCTGCAAGCTCATCAACTCCGAGGAGTTCACCGGCCTGACGGTGGAGGAGGCCAAGGAGGCCATCACCTGCAAGCTGGAAAAGGCCGGCGTGGCCAGAAGAAAGGTCAACTACCATTTCCGGGAGTGGATCTTCGCCCGTCAGAGATACTGGGGCGAGCCGGTTCCCTGCGTGTACACGGAAGACGGAAAAATCTATTTTGTCCCGGATGACGAGCTGCCGGTGATTCTGCCGGAGCTGGAGGATTACAAGGGACGCAACGGTCAGGCGCCGCTGGAAAATGCCACCGAGTGGAAGAAGTATGACCGGGGCGGCATTCACGGCGTCCGGGAGACCTCCACCATGCCCGGCAGCGCCGGTTCCTCCTGGTACTATTTCCGCTATATCGACCCCAAGAACGACAAGGTGTTCTGCGATCCCGAGCTTGCGAAGCACTGGATGCCCGTTGACCTGTACGTGGGCGGCCCGGAGCACGCCGTGGGTCACCTGATGTATTCGAGAATCTGGAATCGCTTCCTGTACGATCGGGGCTTATCTCCCGTGAAGGAGCCGTTTAAGAAGCTGGTGCATCAGGGCATGATTCTGGGCGAAAACGGCATCAAGATGGGCAAGCGTTTCCCGGAGTTCGTGGTGAATCCCAGCGACGTGGTGCGGGAGTACGGCGCGGATACCCTGCGGCTGTACGAGATGTTCATGGGGCCGCTGGAGGTGTCCAAGCCCTGGAGCACCACCGGCGTGGTGGGCGCAAAGAAGTTCATCAACCGCGTGTGGAACTTCTTCACCGAGGAAAAGAACATCACCGATACCGACGACGGCAAGCTCACCAAGATCTATCACCAGACGGTGAAGAAGGTCACCTCCGACTTTGAGGCGCTGGGCTTCAACACGGCCATTGCCCAGATGATGGTGTTCGTCAACGAGGTCTACAAGAACGGCAGCTGCCCCAAGGCTTATGCCGAGGGCTTTATCAAGATGCTTTCCTGCATCACGCCTCACGTGGGCGAGGAAATCTGGCAGCTGCTGGGGCATGACGATACCATTGCCTACGAAAGCTGGCCGACCTATTCCGAGGAAAAGTGCAGGGATTCCGAGGTGAACATTGCGGTGCAGGTCAACGGCAAGATGCGCGGCACCGTGCTGATGGCGGCCGACCTTTCCAACGAGGAAGTGGTGGCAAACGCCGTTGCAGACGAAAAGATTTCCAAGTTCCTGCAAAAGCAGGGCGGGCAGATCGTGAAGACCATCGTGGTCAGGAACAAGCTGGTCAACCTGATCGTCAAGTAATTTGATTTCCCGAATGGGTTCGGATTTTCTTTGGAGTTCGGTATAATTTGTGAATTTTTAGAATTATTCCTTGACAATTCGGGAAAGAACAATTATAATGTATCAAGCCGGTATGGCCCTGAAAGCATCCTGGATTGAGCCGGATGCCATCGGAGGGAGGGAAAACAATGTCTGAAATTCGCGTCAAGGAGAACGAGTCTCTGGAGAGCGCTCTGCGTCGTTTTAAGCGCAGCTGTGCCAAGGAAGGCGTGATCGCTGAGGTTAAGAAGCGCGAGCATTACGTCAGCCCCAGCCTGAAGCGGAAGCAGAAGTCCGAAGCTGCCCGTAAGAACAAGAGAAAGTTCTACTAATCCCTCATGAAAACAGTTAAAACCGCTCTGGGTGACCAGAGCGGTTTTTAGTTTCTCAAGAAAGGCCGTTGGCCTTTCTTGAGAAAGAGGTTGCAGTCTGCTGCGCGCACGCCTTGGCCGCCATAGGCGGCCAACTCGCACACTTCGCAGCCTGAGAGGTATTTTGCGTCAGGTACACGCCCTGACGCAAAATGATTCAAACTTTATTTGCCGCCTGCGGGCGGCAAACTCTGCGAGGCTTTAAATTTCCCTCACAGCCGTCGGCTGTGAGGGAAATTTTTACATCTTCTCCGGGGCGGAGAAGCCCAGGATGTGGATGCAGGTTTCCAGAATGTTTTTGGCAAGACCCAGCAGGGCGATGTGTCCGGCCTTCAGGGTCTCGTCCGCTTCCTTGAGGACGGGGGTTTCGTGGTAGAACTTGTTCACCGCGCCCGCCAGCTCGTAGATGTAGGCGCAGATCAGGTTGGGCGCGGAGGAAGCAAGGGCGGCTTCCAGCGTGGGCTGTAAGCGGGTGATGACGTTCATTAAGTCCTTGGCGAAGGGGTTTGCCGGGGGCTGGATGGGCAGGTGCGCCCAGTCGCCGTATTTCGCCAGAATGGACTTGATACGGACGATGGTGTAGAGAATGTAGGGGCCGGTGTTGCCCTCGAAGGCGGCGAAGCGCTCCAGATCGAAGTTGTAATCCTTGGTGGGCTGATTGCTGAGATCGCCGTATTTCAGGGCGGCAAGGGCGATTTTCGCGGTGGTGGCGTCCACTTCTGAGGCGTCCACGATTTTGTTTTCCACGACTTTTGCCCGGACGAAGGCCGTCATGTCGGCAATGAGGGTTTCCAGACGGAGCACGCCGCCGTCACGGGTCTTGAAGGGCTTGCCGTCCTTGCCGTTCATGGTGCCGTGGCCGATATGCTCCAGGGCAGTGGTGTCAGGGACAATGCCGCACTTCCGGGCGGCGCGGAACACCTGCTCAAAGTGTAGCGCCTGCCGTTTGTCGGTGACGTAGAGCATCTTGTCGGGGTGCCAGTCCTGCATCCGCTGAACCATGGTGGCAAGGTCAGTGGTGGCGTAAATGGAGGAGCCGTCAGATTTGACCAGAATGCAGGGGGGAACCTCCTTCTTGTCCGTTTCCTCGGCCACGGGGATGACCCAGGCACCCTCGGAGAGGACGGCGCAGCCCTTTTCCTTCATCTCCGCGACCATGGCGGGGATGTAGGGGTCGGCGTCGCTTTCTCCCAGCCACTTCTCAAAGTGGACGTCCAGGCTGTCGTAGATCCGCCGCAGGTCGGGCAGGGACACGTTCATGATGTGCTGCCAGATGGCGCGGTAGCCCCGGCGACCCTGCTGCAATTCAAAGGTCGCGGTGTGGGCGCGCTGGGCGAAAGCCTCGTCCACCTTCTTCCGGGCGGAGGCGGCGGGGTAAAGCTCCTCCAGATCCGACAGGGTGAAGGGCGGCTCGGCGGGGTATTCTCCCGTAAAATCCGGGTCAAAATAGGGAAGGTTCGGCTGACGGTCTTGCAGCTCCGCGATGATCAGACCCATTTGCAGACCCCAGTCCCCCAGATGCACGTCGCCGATGGTGTTGTAGCCGAAGAAGGCATACAGCCGCTTCATGGCTTCGCCGATGATGGCGGGGCGCAGGTGGCCGATGTGCAGGGGCTTTGCCACGTTGGCGCCGCCGTAGTCTACCACAATGGTCTTCCCCACGCCGTTTTTTGCAACGCCAAAGTCGGGGGCGGTGCGCATGGCTTCCAGATAGGTTTCCAGGAACGCCCCGGAGAGCTTCAGGTTGATGAAGCCCGGCATGACGGCTTCCACCAGAGAATAGTCGGCGGCGTCCAGCTTTTCCGCCACCGCTTTCGCGATCTGGATGGGGGCGCAGTGGTACTGCTTGGCGGCGGCCAGAGCGCCGTTGCACTGGTATTCGCACAGGTCGGGGCGGTTGGAGACCGTCACCCGGCCGTAGGAGGCGTCATAGCCCGCGTCGGCAAAGGCGCGCTCCATTTTTTCGGTGATGATATCAAGAATTTTTTCCATATCTTACTCCATGCTCCCAATTAACCTTGCTGCTTCCGCTCGGCCATCCAGGCGAGGTAATCGTCGTAGGTGCCGTACTTGTCGAGGATGGTGCCGTCGGGCTGGAAGGCAATGACCCGGTTACAGGTAGAGGTCAGCAGCTCGTGGTCGTGGGAGGCCAGCAGCACCACGCCGGGGAAGGCTTCCAGACCCTTGTTCACCGCCTGAATGGACTCCATGTCCAGATGGTTGGTGGGCTGGTCGAGAAGCACCACGTTAGCCCCGGAAAGCATCATCCGGCTGAGCATACAGCGCACCTTTTCGCCGCCGGAGAGGACGTTTACGGGCTTGAACACGTCCTCGTTGCTGAACAGCATCCGCCCCAGGAAGCCCCGGAGGTACACGTCGTCCTTCTTGGCGGAATACTGACGCAGCCAGTCCACCAGCTCCATCTGATTCCCGTCAAAATAGGGGGAGTTGTCCTTGGGCAGGTAGCTGCGGATGGTGGACACGCCCCACTTGACGCTGCCCTCGTCCGGCTCCAGCTCGCCCATGAGAATTTTGAACAGGGCGGTCTGCGCCAGCTCGTTTTCGCCTACGAAGGCGATTTTATCTCCCCGGTTCACGGAGAAATACACCTTGTCCAGCAGCTTCACGCCGTCCACGGTGACGGATACGTCCTTGACGGTGAGGACGTCCTTGCCCAGCTCCCGCTCGGCCTGAAAGCCCACGAAGGGATAGCGACGGGTGGAGCAGGGCATTTCCTCCACGGTCAGCTTGTCTAAGAGCTTGCGGCGGGCGGTGGCCTGCTTGGCTTTGGCCTTGTTGGCGGAGAAGCGCTGGATGAACAGCTGCAATTCTTCGATCTTTTCCTGATTGCGCTTGTTCTTGTTGCGCAGCATGGCCTGCACCATCTGGGAGGACTCGTACCAGAAGTCGTAGTTGCCCACGTACATTTTGATCTTGCCGTAGTCAATGTCCACGGTGTGGGTGCAGACGGTGTTCAGGAAGTGGCGGTCATGGCTCACGGCGATGACCATGCCGGGGAAATCCAGAAGAAAATCCTCCAGCCAGTTGATGGCTTCGATGTCCAGGTTGTTGGTCGGCTCGTCCAGCATGACGATGTCGGGATTGCCGAACAGCGCCTGGGCAAGCAGGATTTTCACCTTGAGACGGGGGTCAACGGAGGCCATCTGCTCATAGTGCAGCTCCGTGCCGATGCCAAGACCCTGCAGCAGGCGGGAGGCGTCGGATTCCGCTTCCCAGCCGCCCAGCTCGGCAAATTCGGCTTCCAGGTCGGCAGCCCGCAGGCCGTCCTCGTCGGTGAAGTCCGGCTTTTCGTAGATGGCGTCCTTCTCCTTCATGACCTCGTACAGATGGGCGTTGCCCATGATGACCGTGTCCATGACGGTGTAATCGTCATAGGCGTTCTGGTTCTGCTTCAGAACGGAGACCCGCTTGGTGGGGTCGATGGTGACGGAGCCGTTGGTGGAGTCCAGCTCTCCTGTGAGGATACGCAGGAACGTGGACTTGCCCGCGCCGTTGGCGCCGATGATGCCATAGCAGTTGCCGGGGAGAAATTGCAGGTCAACGTGCTGGAACAGCCACTGACCGCCAAACTGCATACCGAGATTGCTTACTGTAATCATTTCTTACTCCTTAAACCTTTCTCATAGCAGCGTACCGCTGCACATAACTATACAGGATAATCATACCACATAATTTGAAATAATCAATCACGATTGCGCCAATTATGAATAAATCGAGAAATTTTTCCGAAAGCCCTTGCTTTTTTCCACGGGTGCGCTATAATATTAGCACTCAAGTAGCTAGAGTGCTAAATTAACCAAGGATGTGTATTGATTATGGAAAAGCAGCAATTCAAAGCGGAGTCCCAGCGTCTTCTTGACCTGATGATCAACTCCATTTATACCCACAAGGAGATTTTCCTTCGGGAGATCATCTCCAACGCCTCCGACGCCATCGATAAGCTGGCCTATACGGCGCTGACCGACGACAAGGTGGGCATCAACCGGGACGAATTTGCCATCACCATCACCCGCGACCCCGAAAACCGCACCCTGACCGTCTCCGATAACGGCATCGGTATGTCGAAGGACGAAATGATCGAGAATCTTGGCACCATCGCCAAGTCCGGCTCCCTGGGCTTCAAGCAGGCCATGGAGAAGAACGAGGACATCGACATCATCGGTCAGTTCGGTGTCGGTTTCTATTCCGCCTTTATGGTGGCTTCCTCCATCACCGTTATCTCCAGGAAGTACGGCGAGGACAAGGCATGGAAGTGGGTTTCCGACGGCGCGGACGGCTATACCATCGAGGAAACGGAAAAGGACGCCCCCGGCACCGACGTCATCATGACCCTGAAAGCCGATACCGAGGACGAAAAGTATTCCGAGTATCTGGAAGAATACGAAATCCGCAGCCTGATCCGCAAGTATTCCGACTACATCCGCTACCCCATCCGGATGGAGGTCACCAAATCCCGCCCGGTGGAGGAGCCGAAGGACGAGGCTGCCGAGGGCGAGGAAAATAAAGCGCCCAAGTACGAGTCCTACACCGAGATGGAGACTTTGAACTCCATGGTGCCTATCTGGCAGCGGGACAAGAAGGACGTTACGGAGGAAGAGTACGGGACCTTCTATCGGGACAAGTTCTTCGACTACAATAAACCCCTGCGTACCATCCACTACAACGTGGAGGGCAACGTCTCTTTCAAGGCGCTGCTGTATATCCCCGGCAAGGCGCCCTACGATTTCTACACCAAGGATTACAAGCGTGGATTGCAGCTGTACAGCAGCGGCGTGCTGATCATGGACAACTGCGAGGACCTGCTGCCCGAGCATTTCCGCTTCGTCCGCGGCGTGGTGGACAGCCAGGATCTGTCCCTGAACATCAGCCGTGAAATGCTCCAGCACAACCGTCAGCTGACCATCATCGCCCGGAATATTGAGAAAAAGATCAAATCCGAGCTGAAGGCCATGCTGGAAAACGACCGGGAGAAGTACGAGGAATTCTACGCCGCCTTTGGCCGTCAGCTGAAGTATGGCACCGTCTCCGACTACGGCGCGCACAAGGAAGCGACCCAGGATCTGCTGCTGTTCTACAGCCACAAGGAGGGCAAGCTGATCTCCCTGAAGGAGTATGTGGACGCCATGGCCGAGGGTCAGGAGAAGATTTACTTCGCCCCCGGCGAAAATAAGGAGCGTCTGAGCAAGCTGCCCCAGGTGGAGACCCTGACCAAGCGGGGCTATGACGTGCTGCTGTTCACCGAGGATGTGGACGAGTTCGTTCCTCAGACCCTGATGACCTACATGGAGAAGCCCTTCTGCAACGTTTCCACCGAGGATTTGGGCTTGCAGACCGAGGAGGAAAAGAAACAGGCAGAGGAAAAGGCCGAGGAAATGAAGGGACTGCTGACCTTCGTGAAGGAAACCCTGGGCGACCGGGTCAAGGAGGTCAAGCTGTCCTCCGAGCTGGGCAGCCACCCCGTGTGCATGACCCCCGCCGAGGGCATGAGCTTCGAGATGGAGAAGTATATGAAGCGGGCGAATCCTGAGTTTGCCTTCCCCGTGGGTCGGGTGCTGGAGCTGAACCCCGAGCATGAGGCGGTGCAGGCCATGCAGAAGGCCATGACCGAAGACCCCGAAAAGGCCAAGGACTACGCAAAGCTTCTGTGCTATCAGGCGCAGCTCATGGCGGAGCTGCCGCTGGACGACCCCTATGCCTACACCGAGCTGGTGTGCAGACTGATGAAGTAATCCTGACCGGCAAAGAAAAGGATTGCTTTTGCCGTGCTCGTGTGATAAAATATCCCCACCGAAAGAAAGGGAGGGTTTTATATGTCCTACACATATCCGTATATCAGTGACGCCATGGCGAACGGACTCCTGTCCGGGATTTTCAGCGGCGTTCCCACGACGCTGATTGGCATTGCCACTTATGTATTAAGCGCCCTGGGGCTTTACACCATCGCCAAGCGCCGGGGACTGAACCACCCGTGGCTGGCCTGGATTCCCGTGGCCAGCGCGTGGATCGTGGGTTCGCTTTCCGATCAGTACCGCTATGTGGTCAACGGGGAGAATAAGTCCAAGCGGAAGGTTCTGCTGACGCTGAACATCATTACCACAGTGCTGAGCCTGGTGATGGTCGCGTGCGGAATCGGAATGGTGGCGCAGGCATTGATCGGCGCTGCAGGAGGCATCGACGAGGAGGCCATGGTGCAGGCCGTGATAGGGCCGCTGGTGGGCATGCTGGGGCTGTGCCTGCCCCTGGCGGGCGTCGCCATTGCCTACGCGGTGATCTATTACATGGCGCTGTACGATATCTTCCGGTCTCTTGACCCCAACAACTGCGTGCTGTTTCTGGTGCTGAGCATCGTGTTCAGCGTGACGGAGCCGTTCTTCCTGTTCTTCAACCGGAACAAGGATGGCGGAATGCCCCCCAGACGCCCCGAGCCGGTCTGTATACCCCCGGAACCGGACTGGTGCGATAACAGCCAGGACACGGGCAATACGGATTTCCTGTAATGGAACAAAAAAACCTGCTTTTCCTCGGAAAGGCAGGATTTTTTATGGTGACGGCCGGGACGGCATGGCTTGTGGGATGTCCGCTTGATGCGTGCAAATGTTCTTGATGGGGAATCACTTTTTCCCATCAGCCGGTTGACAACCGGGAAAATATCAGGTATACTAGGCAATATGCAATAAAAGACGGCTTCATTATTGGAGGAAATGACAAATGGTTATCAAATGGGATGTGACCATCCCCAGACTGTCCGGGGATACTCCCCGCAGAGCGTACATCTATCTTCCGGAAAGCTACGACGAAGAACCCGACCGGCGGTATCCCGTCATGTACATGTTCGACGGGCACAACGTGTTCTTTGACGAGGACGCGACCTTCGGCAAGTCCTGGGGCATGAACGACTACATGGAGCGCACCGGAAAGCAGCTCATCATCGTGGGTGTGGAGTGCAACCATCAGGGAAACTGCCGGTTGTCGGAGTATTCCCCTGTGACCTTTGAAAATGCCGAGCTGGGGAAGATCCGGGGCAGGGGCAGCACCACCATGAACTGGATGGTAAATGAGTTGAAGCCCTACGTCGACGAGCATTTCCGCACCCTGCCCGACCGGCGGAATACCATTCTCGCGGGTTCCTCCATGGGCGGCCTGATGGCGCTGTATGGCGTGACGGCCTACAATTCCGTCTTCCAGCGGGCGGCCTGCCTGTCTCCCAGCCTCTGGGTCGCGCCGGGAAAGGTGATGGAGCTGATCGCCAAGGCGCGTATCCGTCCGGATACGACCATCTACATGGACTACGGGGAAAACGAAATGGCCAACCATGTGGCAAGCCAGGCGGTCATCCCCTCCGCGGTGTATCTGCTGCTGACCAAGGGGGTCAATCTGGCCTTCCGCATTGTCCCCGGGGGAAATCATTCGGAGGCCAGCTGGGAAAAGCAGATTCCCATTTTTATGGAGTGTTTGGGGCTTTAATAGAGAGAGCGAGAGGGGAAAGAAATGGAAATTCGCTACGAAAAGCATTGGAGCGGCTGGCTGAACCGGGACATGGAGTTCAAAATCTACGGCAGCTGCGGCAAGCCTGTGATTTTTATTCCCTGCCAGGCGGGGCGGTTCTGGGATTTTGAATCCTTCAAAATGGTGGACTACTGGGCGCCCTGGATCGAGTCCGGCAAGTGCATGGTCTTCTCCATCGACACCATCGATAATGAAAGCTGGGCGGCCGTCGGCGCGGACAACCGCTGGCGCATTGAAAACCACGAAAAGTGGTATCACTACGTGGTGGACGAACTGGTGCCTTATATCCGGCACGTCGCCGGTATGGCAAACGGACACGATCAGGGCATTATGACCTTCGGCGCGTCCATGGGCGCCATGCACGCCGCGAACTTTTACTACCGCCGTCCCGACCTGTTCGACAGCTGCTTCGCCATTTCCGGCCTGTACGACAACAAGGAATTCTTCGGTGACTACTGCGACGAGCTGGTGTACGCCAACTGCCCCTGCCTGTATTTGCAGAACATGCCCGATAACCACTATTACAAGGCCATCTACAACAGCCAGAAAAGCCTGATCGTCTGCGGTCAGGGCGCGTGGGAGGAGCCGCTGCTGGAATCCACCCGCTGGCTGGACACGGTTTGCTGCCGGAAGGGCATCCACACCCGGTTTGAATACTGGGGCTACGACGTTGACCACGACTGGCCGTGGTGGTACAAGATGGTGCAGACTTACCTGCCTTGGTTTTTAGGCTAAAGATATAAGGAGTGAAACACATGAAGAACTTCATATTCATCTCCCCGAATTTCCCCATGACCTACTGGAAATTCTGCCGGGAGCTGAAGAATAACGGTATGCGGGTGCTTGGCATCGGCGACAGCCCCTATGACGACCTGCTTCAGGAGCTGCGGGACAGTCTGGACGAATATTATAAGGTTTCCAGTCTGGAAAATTACGACGAGGTGTTCAAGGCCGTCGCCTTCTTCACCTACAAATACGGCAAGATCGACTGGCTGGAAAGCAACAACGAATACTGGTTGATGCGGGATGCGGCGCTGCGCACCGAGTTCAACATCACCACAGGCCCCAAGCTGGACGAGATGGATAAGATCAAGTTCAAGTCCTGCATGAAGAAGTATTACGCCAAGGCCGGTATCCCCACCGCCCGGTATCATCTGGTGGAGGGGCTGGAGGACGCCCTGGAATTTGCCCACACCGTGGGCTATCCCGTGGTGGTCAAGCCGGACAGCGGCGTGGGCGCCTGCAATACCTACAAGCTGCAATCCGACGAGGACGTCCGGTGGTTTGTCAGCAATAAGGACGACGCCGTGTACATCATGGAGGAGTTCGTCAACGGCTACGTTCAGACCTTCGACGGCATCGTGGATTCCAAGGGACAGATGCTGTTCGAGTCCGGCAATATCACGCCTCTGTCCATCATGGACATCGTGAATACCCAGGGGGATTCCGTATACTATCTGGTAAAGGAGCTGCCGGAGAAGATCCGCAAGGCAGGGCTTGCCACCGTGAAAGCCTTCGGCGTCAGGAGCCGCTTTGTCCATCTGGAATTCTTCGTCCTGAACGAAGACCAGGCGGGGCTGGGCAAGAAGGGGGACGTGATCGGTCTGGAGGTCAACATGCGCCCCTCCGGCGGCTACACCCCCGAGATGTACAACTACTCTCAGGAGACCGACGTATACAAGATCTGGGCGGACATGGTGGCCTTTGACTGCAACACCAAGCCCATCGGCGCCCATCACTTCTGCGCCTTCTACGGCCGCCGGGACGGACGGCACTACAAGCTGGACGATTACGAGGTCATGATGAAGTATGGCAGCAAAATGGTCATGTGGGGACGCATTCCCGACGCCCTCTCCGGCGCCATGGCGAACCAGATGTACGTAGCCAATTTCGACACGGAAGAAGAAATGATGGCCTTCTACAAAGACATGGCCGCGACATACGAGGGATAAAAGAGAACGACAGCCACGGCGGGTTTTCCTGCCGTGGCTGCTGTTGAAATTTATGCAGATATATGGTATAGTGAAGCCCGACAAGAAGGGAGAGTATGACATGAAGAAAATAACATGTATGCTGCTTGTGGGATTGCTTATTTTTGCATTATGCGCGTGTTCACAGAATAAGCAGTCTGCAATGTATATAAAGCCAAGCGATTTTTCGGAGGAAACCCAGGATGTTCTCAGCCTGTTTGATGATGAAATCCAGTTCTTCGACATTTCGTTTGATGAGACTGCGAAATCCTATGCAGTATCGATTTGGGTCTATCGTGACGGTGAATGGGTTGAAGATGGAACAACGGCTGGAAACATTGACCATTTAACCGGGAGAATAGCTGTGAGACTGACGGAAACTGGCTGTGATTTATATACCATCGATGAAAACGGCCATGTCAAGTACAGCTTCCCGACTGTAGACACGCCATTTGACGAATCCACAGGGATCGGCGGGACAAGAATTGACCGGGAGGTGCCGATTGTGCTGAATAAAGAAATCCCTCTTTGGGTCAAAATCGGGACAACCGCGAACAGTATGCGCGTTACGGATGTAACGGACGATTTCAGAAATGCTGAGTGCAATGCGGGAATCGCCGTTACCCTTACGGTAGCTGATGTAGAGGTGGACGCAAAATGAGTACAAAGAAAGCCATCGGCGATTCATTTGCTGCAATATTCATTTTACTTATTTCGCAGCTTATCGCCCAGGGCATTGCAACCGCGTTTGGCCTGATAAAGGTTCCGTATGGGATTTGCAATATAATTGCAGGGCTTTTATATGTCGGATTGGCGTATGTTTTTTTGAAAGCCTTTGCCGGTAAAATTGTAAAACTGCCTATGGCAGATTTGGGAATGCCTGAATTTGCCGTTAAAAAGAGATGGATTCTGACGGCTGTATTATTGCCGTCCTTGGTCAAAGGGAGCTATCTTCTGGCGTTCAGCGGTCAATACGTTTCGTCCAATATGAGCGGAACGCAGGTTTTTAATACATTAAGCGCAGGCATTGCGTTTACCGGAATTGCGGCTGGATTTGTTGAAGAAATGGTATTCAGAGGTGTTATTCTGAATGTATTAAAGAAAAAGTGGAATATTAAGGCGGTGGTTATTGTCCCCTCGATATTATTTGGTTTTGTGCATATTCTGGGGATGAATTTTTCGGTAGGCAGTTGCTTGCTGGTCATTCTTGCCGGTACGATGGTCGGCGTTATGTTTTCCTTGATTGCAATCGAAAGCGGCTCCGTCTGGAACAGCGGAGTGGTACATGCCGTCTGGAATATTGTGATAATCGGCGGAGGACTGGCCATCGGGGAAAAAGCGGATGCATATTCCGTAATGACGTACGTTCTTGACTCTAAATTATTTGCCGTTACGGGCGGCGAATTTGGCGTTGAGGCATCCGCCATTTCACTGGTGGGATACATAATTGTGGCCGGTATGGCGCTTGCTATGATCCGGTCAGAAAAGAAGGTAGATCGGGTGCTTTAATGTGAAACCGAACGCCCCGGGCATCTGCCCGGGGCGTTTTGCGCTTATATCACAGTTTATGAAAAACCGGCTGCCGGTTTTCGAAGGTACAGACGTACCCGAAAATGTCTTTCAGAATCTCACAGGCGCGGAACGTATACTGCCCCACCCGGTTGCAGCGGTGGGCGTCGGAGCCGACGGTGACGATCTCGCCCCCCAGCTCCCGGAAGCGCCGGAAAATGTCGGCGGAGGGAAGAAAATCGCCGCAGCGGTCAACGCCGCTGGTGTTCATTTCCAGCCCCTTACCCTTTGCGGCCAGAACCCGGAGAATTTCGTCGATGACCTCCCGATGGGCGGCATAGGACAGGGGCGCATGGGTGGGGTGACAGGGGGGCTTGCTGATGTAGGTCAGGTGCGCCAGTACGTCGAAATCCCCGTGAACCTGAACACAGGCCAGGGTTTCCTCCAGATACCGCTGCTCCACCTGATGAACGGTCTTCCCCTGCCAGAACGGCTCAAAATACACGTCAAACCCGTCCACAAAATGGATGGAGCCGAGGACGAAATCAAAGGGACGCCGGGCAAGGTCTTTCCGGAACTGCGCCGGATTATCCCGGGTAAGGCCAAATTCCACGCCCCGCCGGATGGTCAGCCCGGGAAGCGAAAGACGGTCGTATTCTGCGTTGTAGTCCTCCGTGCGGAAGGTCAGGTCGCCCATCTGCCCGGTGGGGTCATAGTCCAGATGGTCGGTGAAGCAGATTTCCTTCAACCCGGCGTCCAGCGCCGCCTGCGCCATAGCGCGGCCGGTGTCGTGACCGTCAAAGGAAACCCGGGAATGCATGTGGAAATCAAACATCTCTCTCTTTCTCCTCCCAAAACAGGCGGAACGCCGTGGGCAGCGCCGCCTGGGCGTCGATCTGTTCAGTCGTGAACCAGGAAAAATTGCCGGACGCTTCGGCAACCTCCAGATAAATTCCCTTCATATTCCACTGAATGTGGGTAAAAATGTGCTTTCTCGAAACTTCCCACAGAATTTCCCGGGGACGAAGCCCCATCCGCTCCACCTCGGCCAGCGCCTGAGCCGTATCCAGATGTCCGGCCACATTGGGAAACTGCCACAGCCCCGCGAGAAGCCCTTTGTCCGGGCGCCTTTCCAGAGCGTATTTCCCGTCGCATTGCAGAATGAACACTGTCCTATCCTCCTGCCGCCGCTCCCGTTTGGGGGACTTGACGGGGAGATCTTCCGCGGTGCCGTGCTGATATCCGAGACAAATCTCCCGACAGGGGCAGCTGCCGCATTCCGGCTTCCGGTTGGGGCCGCAGACGGTAGCGCCCAGCTCCATCAGCGCCTGGGTGAAGTCACCGGCTTCTTTTGGATAAATGGCGGTAAGCCTTTCCCGGACGCCTGCCTTCACGGCGGGCAGATCGATAGGAGAGTGGTCATCCGTCAGCCGGGAGAAAACCCGCAGCACATTGCCGTCCACCGCCGGGACAGGAAGGTCAAAGGCAATGGAGCAGATGGCACCCGCAGTATACTCGCCGATACCGGGCAGCGCCAGAACCGCATCATATTCCCTGGGAAATTGGCCGTTGTAGCGCTCCTGAATGACCTGCGCGGCCTTTTTCAGATTCCGCACCCGGCTGTAATAGCCCAGCCCCTCCCAGAACTTGTGCAGAGCATCGTCGTCACAGCTTGCCAAAGCCTCCACGGTGGGCAGCGCGGCAAGGAAGCGGGCATAGTATCCCTTGACGGCCTCCACCCGGGTTTGCTGGAGCATGATTTCCGACAGCCAGATGTGGTAAGGCACCTTGGTTTCCCGCCATGGCAGGCAGCGGTGGTTTTCCCGATACCAGGGAAGCAGCAGCTCAGGGAGCATATGCAAATCCAGATTATCCATACCCAGTGTCTCCTTCTGGTGAACATTTTACACCAGAAGCACCGGCACTGTCAAGGCGGCGTGGAGGGGAAGATAAAAAAGTTGGAAAAAGCGAAAATAGCACTTGCTTTTTTCTAAGAGATGTGGTATTATACTCAGGCATTTGGAAGAGGTGCGTATGCGCCAGTAGCTCAGTTGGATAGAGTGACTGACTACGAATCAGTAGGTCGGGGGTTCGAGTCCCTTCTGGCGTACCATGACGAGTGTTCTTATAGGATTTAATCCTTTGAGAACACTCGTCATTTTTGTTGTCCATTTTGCGCCGGTTCGTAACTGACATAGACACCTCTGCGGGTGTTGACAGTTACATCTGGCACGGGCATAGACGGGGTATCCGGGATAAACAAGGCACCGACGCAGTTGTAGTAGATGGTCAATTTCTGGACCCATTCACCGTTGATTTTCTCGGCTTGGTGAACCTCAATGTGATTGACCAATTCGTTCAGCATCCGGGGCGTCAGTTTCTTGGCACGGGTATACTTGCGGTTTTTAACCGTTTTATTAAAAACTAGTATCACACCAGCGATTGCCTCCGGCCCCGCTGCTGTCTGTCCTGAAACGTTCCCGATAAATACAGTAGATTATTTCACATTCATATGGTACAATCATTTTATCAAGCTGAACTTTTGGGGTGGACACATATGAATCTGAATACAAATTCGCATACTTTGCCAACTGCATCTGATTTATCAACTGAAAAACGCAGCATATGTCTCATGAACGACTCCTTCCCTCCGGTGATTGACGGCGTGGCCAATGCGGTCACCAATTATGCCTCCGTCATTCAGCGCAGCTATGGCGACGCCACCGTAGTAACGCCCTACTATCCCGACGCCGACGACGGTATCTACCCCTTTCCGGTGCTGCGCTATCCCAGTATCGATACGACGAAGCTGGTTGGCTACCGGGCAGGTCTGCCCCTGTCCCCGGAGCTCATGGCACAGGTTGAGGGGCGTCACATTGACCTGATCCACAGCCACTGCCCCGTCACCTCCACAATCCTCGCCCGGATGCTGCGGCAGCGTCTGCATGTGCCGCTGGTGTTCACCTACCACACCAAGTTCGACATCGATATTGCCAATGCCATCCACAGCAAGCGGCTGCAGGAGGCCTCCATCAAGCTGCTGGTGGAGAACATCTCCGCCTGCGATGAGGTATGGACAGTCAGCCGCGGCGCAGGAGAAAATCTCCGATCCCTGGGCTATCAGGGAGACTACATCGTCATGCCCAATGGCGTGGACATTCCGTCCGATCGCTTGCCGGAGGAGACGGTGCGCGCCGTAAGCGAAGGTCTTGACCTGCCGGAGGGTGTGCCGCTGCTGTTGTTCGTGGGACGCATGATGTGGTACAAGGGACTGAGGATCATTCTGGATGCGCTGAAACAGCTGAAAGGCGAGGGGCAGGACTTCCGCATGGCGTTTATAGGCAAGGGTACCGATGGAGAGGCCATCCGTGCCTATGCCGAAGAACTGTGTTTGGGCGACAAGGTATTCTTCCTGCCCCCCTGCTATGACCGGGAAATTATCCGGGCATGGTATTGCCGTGCCGACCTGTTCCTGTTTCCCTCCACTTTCGATACCAACGGCCTGGTCGTGCGCGAGGCGGCGGCCTGCGGCCTTGCCAGCGTGCTGATAGCCGGAAGCTGCGCCGCCGAGGACGTTACCGACGGGCGCAACGGCTTTTTCATTGAAGAAAATGCCGCTTCCATGGCGGCGATGCTGCGCCGCCTGCTGCCCCAGCGAGAGCTGCTGCGGCAGGTAGGTGAAAATGCCCGGCGGGAACTCTACATCTCATGGGACACTTCCGTTGCCAATGCCTGCCGTCGCTATGAGGTGGTGCTTGACAATTTCCGCCGGGGGAGCTATCCCCCACGCGACACCCGGGTGGACGAATTGCTGCTGGACACGGCAGAGTCGCTGGACGCCATCAACCGTCTTCGTGCCATCCCCCAGCAGCTGCGCGCTGCCATGGACGAGGATGTCCGCCAGTGGCATGACGAGATACAGGAGAACCGTCTGAATGCCCAGGAAAATCGCCAGAAGTTACAGGAAAAGCTATCGCAATTGCGCCAGCAGATCGACCGATATCTGTAAGGGCGTTTATGGCAGCACCGCATAATTTGGCAAGAAGACTCAGCCAGGATTTTTGTCCCAATTCAAAGTTTGGGAAACGAAGGAATCCTGTATTGGTCAATTCCAGAAGGAATCCGGGTAAAAAGGAAAACAGATATTTTTTGAAAAGGCTGCCTCAACGTGATTTTGCAAGATTACGTTGAGGCAGCCCCTTGTCTGTACACAAGAAGAGAATCCCCGCAGGAACTCCCCCGGTTACAGGCTTCGCAAGTTTCCGCGACCCAATCACCGGGCGCAAGCACAATACGAACATCCTGGTTTTGCCGGCCGGTCTTCCGCAATCCGTATTCAGGGTAGACTATGCCGGAATAGTCCCTTCCTATGGCAATACCGCACAAAGAAGCGTCAGAATTGCCAGAATGTGATATAGTAGCATTATGGATAAACTCCGTATTCAGCGATGAACTGCACAGGTGCGGAGGAAGAAAGCCGAAGCAGCAGACCTTTGCCAGATTTCAATTGTTGTGCGGCGTTTCCTTAGAAAGAAAAATCTTCCATTCCCCATTTTTCTGCGTGTATAAAGGTGAAGACACTAAAAAGGAGGCGGCGACATGGATGACAGTGAAATTCTCGATTTGTATTTTGCCCGGTCGGAACAGGCCATTGTTCAGACTGACCAGAAATATGGATTTTATTGTTACAGTATTGCCAAACGTATTTTATCCGACCCCCTGGACGCTGAGGAAAGCGTCAACGACACCTATTACTCCGCGTGGAAGCTGATTCCGCCCCGCAGACCCCAACGGTTTTCCACCTTCTTAGGGAAGATCACCCGGAATCTCGCCATCGACCGCTGGCGGAAGAATACCGCCGAAAAGCGGGGGAAGGGGGAGACCCAGCTGCTGCTGGACGAGCTGGCGGAGTGCGTCGCCGGAAGCGAAAGCCCGGAGACGGAGCTGCTTCGCAAGGAGCTGACCGCCTCGCTGAACCGCTTTCTGCGGAAGCTCCCGGAAAAAGACCGCACCGTCTTTCTGCTCCGGTACTACTATGCCGGTACAAAGGACGATATCGCCCGGAAGACGGGGCTGTCCTCCAATCAGGTGAAGTACATTCTGCAAAAAGTTAGAAAACAGTTGGCCGACACACTCAAAAAGGAGGGTTTACAATGACGGCTTATCAACTTTTCCGGGGACTGACCGGCGTGGACGGGGAACTGCTGGCGGCGGCAGAGTTGGTGGATTCCCGGAAGGAACCCGCCCCAAAGAAACTGCCCGCAAGGAAAATCTGGCTTGTTGCAGCGGTCATTGCGCTGGCGCTGCTGCTGGCGGGCTGCGGAATCGCCTATGTGCTCAGTCTGAGACAGCTTGAGCTGGGAACCCAGACGATCCCCCTGCCCACTGATGCGTCGCAGGACGGCACGGCTCCCACCGAAACCGAAGTGCAGCTGACGGTATTCTCCCTTCAGGGAATCGAAGGGACGCCCAACTATCAGGCGAATCAGGAGTGGCTGGCGTTCACCCAGAGCTATACCCCCTCCGGCGGCGAGTACTGGGACAGCGACCCGGCTTACTGGGCGTACAGCGTTCAGGATCAGACGATGGTGGACAAGCTGGACGAGATCTGCGCTAAATACGGGCTGAAGGTGATCGGAAAGGCGTGGCACGAGCAGGTTGACTGCAACAAGTTCCTTCCCCTGCTTGGCATTGACAGCCTGCTGAAGCCCGATACCGATGCAACGCTCTCCATTCCCGCGGGACGCTATTTCCCGGGCGGCTCCTTTACCATTTACGGTACGCTGAATCTTGGAGACGCGGCGGAGATGTTTACCTACCAATGCGTCAAAAAGGACGTTTTCTACGACGTATTCGGCTACACGAATCCGGATAGCGTTACCGAGAGAAACTATACCACATCGGACGGCGTACCCATCCTGTTTCTGGAATCGGAGCAGAGCGGCATGATTCTGGCAGACCGGGAGGACTGCTTCCTGAGCCTGAGCATCATGCTGGACGGGAACGTCAGTCTCGAGGAAATCGCCGAATGCTTCGACTTTACGATTCAGCCACAGGCGCCCGACGCCACCGCGGCGGACGCACGGGAGCAGGCTTCCAATGCGGAAATCATCAGCACACAGGACGACCCGAATATTGGCAGGCGTGCCACGTATGCTGAGTACGTAGAAGACTTAATCCGGGGCGACGAGTTCCATACCTCTACCGATCCGGAGTACACACCCCCTGTCAAAACCTATGCGTTTTATGACGCGGATGGTAACGGAACAGACGAGTTGCTCATTTTCTATGGTGACCGCATTGGCAGCATTGTCGGCATGAAGGACGGTGTCACGGATGAAGGAAAGAGCTACACTCTGATACCGTGCGAAGATCATGTTTTCATTGACTGGCCGAGAGACTCGTATGTCCATGGGGAATACTGGTATCACATCTTCCGTTTCGCCAACAATGACGACCCGGTCTTCTCCAACCCGAAAGAGCGAAGCATCGTCCGGCTGAAAAAGGACACGGAGGGGAACTGGTGGCGGACATCCTCCACAGACCATTATGCGGATTTTGACACCAGAATCACGGAGGAAGAAGCGAAAGCCATCTTAGATTCCTATACTCCCATTCAGCTGGAAACCCATCCCCTTTCCGAATTCAAAGAGCCATAACGAGCGAAACAGCGCCCCGTTTCCCCACAAGCCGGGAACCGGGGCGCATTTTGCTGTTGATATCCAGAATGGAGCGTGGCATAATAGTTGTACATACAACGATGTATCTACAACGAGTCAGGAGGCTGCCATGGACATTACGGAACGGAAAATCACCAAAATCGCCCAGGAGGCGGAAAAGCTGATTCTGCGCACCATGCGGGAAACCGGTGTCGGCACGGCGGAGATCGACCTGATCCATGCCCTGCGCCACAATCCCGGCTGCACCCAGGCGGCGCTGGCGGAGCTGTTGCACGCGGACAAAGCCGCCATCGCCCGCAGAACAAAAAATCTGGAAGCGAAGGGCTACCTCGTCCGCCGGGACGCTCCCAACGACCGGCGCAGTCAGCTGCTGTACCCCACGGAAAAGGCGGAGAGCCTGAAATCCTCCAAAGCGGAGATCGAAGCGGCCTTTTACGAATATCTGATGAACACACTGACCAAGGAGGAAGCCGCCGCTTTTGCCGGGACGCTGAACAAACTTTACGCGGCATCCAAGGCGGAAAGCCGGGCAGGCTTTTCCCACTTTCGGTTCACTGTTCCGGTACAATGCCCGTGAGGAAAAACTCATAGCGCATGGCCAGTGCCTTGAACAGCTTCTGCATCACCTGTTCGGCAATCGCCCGGATGTCCAGCCCCTCTACGAACCGGATGACCTGCTCCACTTCCTCCTTCGGGACGTTGTACGCCCGCAGGCTCATGGTGAGAAACAGCCGCAGCTTCTTTTCCAGCGTCAGCTCCTCGTCGCAGGGGTGCGCCATGTAGCCGCGCATGATGCTGGCCGAGCCGATCTCCATATCGTAAAAGTCCCGCTCCGTGGCACCCGGCAGATAGCTGCCAAAAATGCCGTGCAGCTCCTTCGCCGTCTCCCGGAGAATGTATTCGGAGGCTTCCTTCTCCGTGTAGGCTTCGATGTAGATTTCCCGGAGATTTTCGTTCAGCTCCGTCAGCGTTATCTGGATGGCCGTCTCCACCGCGTAAACGTAGACCGGCGGCAGCTTTGCCCCCGCCTCATCCCGCGCCATGGCGAACTGGTTGGAGAACATGAATTCCACCAGCTCCGTCAGGACGCCGTCCTTGGCGCGAAAGATGTTTTGGAAGGTGCTGTAGGAAACATCCGCCTTTTTGATGATCTCTGCCAGCGTCGAACGCTTGTAGCCCTTTTCCAGAAAGAGCCGCACACAGACGGTGAGAATACGCTTTTTTGCAGGCAGACTTGCACTTGTAATAGCCATAGGGGTCACTCCTCTTTTGAAGCGGTAATACCATTAGTTTACCACATCCCGGGGAGAAGCGCAAGCACTTTTCCGGGGGGCATGGGGCCTTTTCCAAAAGGAATCTTAAGAAACGCCGGCATCGGCTTTCCGGGGCGGACGACTACATCACGAAACCCTTTTCTCCGGCGATCCTCCGGGCGCGGGTAAACGCCCGGCTGCGCAGGGAAACGAAATTCTCCTGGGTGGAACTGGACGGCTTCCGGTTCGATTTTGACCGGATGGGGCGGATTTCTGTGGACGAAAACGCCCTGCCCGTCACGGTGAAGCGTCTGCATGGCAAGCTGGAGGACAACTCCTCCGGCCTCAATACTTAAGGCAACACCGCACAATTGCATCCGCGAGTCTCAGCCGTCTTTTTGTCAAATTATGCGGTGTTGCCCTAAATCAACTTCTTCTTCCCTGACCCTCGCGGCCTGGATTCCGCCCGCTTGACGACGCCGTTCCGAAAATAGGTTTCCTCAAACTTCCCAAAGAAAACGAATAATCCGAACCCATCTCCCATAGGGAAGAACTGGCTCGGATTATATTTGTTTGGTACCGCTGACCGAGCTCGAACCGGTACTCTGGAAACCAGAACGAGATTTTAAGTGCTAAAATCCATTCGGAACGGAACAAAATCAGGCTGCATAAAAGCGAATCAATTTCTTGCGCTTCAACAGGAATTTTTCTGATAAATTAGACATCTTATTATGAAAAGTTTCGAATTTTTCCATATTTTTAGGTTTTTTCAGAATAGCCTGGAGCGTAAATTGGACGCGATTTTTGAGCCTTTGGAGGGATGTTTGGAGGGATGCTGGCATATCACACTCTGAAAGGAGAACGATAAAATGAGAAGCAGAAAGTTCTACGAAACCTATTGGAAGCACTATGAAGACATGGTGAATTTTGAGAACTTCCGAGAAATGCTCGGCGGAATTGGCGATGTTCAGGCAAGACGGCTTCTTCAAAAGAAAATTGTAAAGAGCTTCAAGATACGCGGGGAGTACAGAATTCCAAAGGCCTGTGTGATTGATTATGTACTGAGTCCCCATTATGCTGAATATAGGAAAAGCCTGAAAGCACAGATTCCATAACCAGGAGGCCATGACCATGAGCAATAAGAAGTCAAAATTTGCGGAGCTTTTTCAGGAGTACCCGGATGTGGTTTCGGTTCCACAACTCTGTAAAATGTGGGGGTGTGCAAAGGGAACGCATATCAGCTTTTGCATTCCGGACAAATCAAACATTTGCGAGTTGGGCAGGTATACTGCATTCCAAGACTCTGTGTCATTGATTTTCTGGAAAAGGAAAACAACGCTTTCAAATAGGTTAAAGTTGCCAGCTTTGAAATTTTTTAAAGGGTGTCGCATTTCACGACATCCTTAATTATTGTCAACTCGTGGTACGTATGCATATTCCCTCCTATTACTATCACCAGTCCATATTAGACTGGTTGTCAATATCATACCACATTTTTTCGATAGTCCATTCCGCTTGTTCTCTTGTCTCTATGCCATTAGTATATATTTCTGTATTGACAGGTATTGCGAGGCCGCTTCGGATAAACATCATCGGAATTTCAAATTGTGTATCAAGGTAACTCCAGAACGCATTGAAAACCCTTTTTGCATCTAGGTACATTTGGTGAGAAATTGTGTCAGAATAACCATTAATAAATCCTTTTAGGTATTCTTTACCTACATACATGGGGAATCTTCCGAAATTTGGAATCTGTACATAAGCCATCATTTCTCGTGAGAATCCCCCATGGGCATTATGGTTCCGATATACTTCTTTAATTCGCCGTAATTCAGAAACGATCTCTTCTGGCATTAATGCTCCACAAATATCGCAAATTTTTACATCCCAAGCCCATTTTGTGTTTCTGATGTAATTCCTATAGTATGATTTTTCTAGGGAGGGCATGTTTGTAAAGGGATAGAGAAGCGTTAGTACATGTTCTAGCGCAGAAAAAAATGTATCTATGTATGCCTCAATATCATAAGTTATTTCATTGTGCAGCGAATGCAAATAATCCTGTCCCATTGGGGTCATACATGTATGTCCCCGGTCATATTTTACGACATTGTATTTGCCCCTACATTTATCTTGAACGATGTGCTTTCGCTGTTCTAGTTTTTCTATTCTCGTTTCATAGAACGACAGCTTTGAAAAATACTCCGGCGCTTCGTTTTTCATTGAAAAATCGTTGTTTGCCAGTGCTTGCTCTCCGATTAGCATAAAGAGCTGCTCTAGCAGAGGACGAACCTGCGAGAAAACCGATATGATTTCCTCTTTGTATTTCTTATCAACTGAAAGTCGATAACTCATTTTATAGTGACCAACGGTAGCAAATGTTCCCTTATAGTCAAAATCAATGATATAATTAACTTTTTCAGCGATCTTGTATCGCACATCAAAACCCAATATGATGTCAAAACAATAAGCCAACAAATTGGGTTCAAGGGGATTTTCAGCATATTGAATAACTGCACAATTATCATTGTTTCTTTGCGTTTGATCTGAAACAGTAGATATTTCCTTCAATAAAGACTTAATTTGGCTTGTTACGGCAATAATGTCCATATTTTTCCTCTCAGATCAAACCATCGGCACTTAACTTAGCTTTAATTTGCTGTAAGAATGGTTGCATTCTCCGATAAGCAATTTTCGAAAGAGCCAGATGATAAGCAATTTCTTTTTTTAGTTCTGCATGCAAATGAATCGCATTGCGCACCTCATAAATTCGGATCAGTTCTGCGCAAAATGTTGGCATTCCCTGCAACGGCTTTATGTCTGACAGAATATCAGCAGTCGGATTGCTTTGCTCAGGTATGTCCGTTAAAATTCCAATCTGAAATGCTGCAATACATTTTTCATCAAACCTTATTTTGGTAATATCGCGTCTCTGCGTAGTCGAAAAGTAAGGAATAATCGTCTTCCCGTCATGAGATAGCAGATTATTAATCGCTGTCAGTTTGCTTGCAGGAATTGAAAAAGGCTTATTTACATTCTGAGTAAGCAAACTCTGGACAATAGGATCATTCTTGTAATACTCATCAAAAAGCACATAATGAATGATTGCTTCATATACGGAAGCGTACATTAGCACTTGCATTTTTACCTCAGCAAGCTGCAACGCATCTTTTGCAGCTAGACCTTCGAAAATTTTATATACAAACCGGGCATTTTTGAATTCCGAAATGAGCCTGTCCCTAAGTGAACCATCTTTAACAAAGTCGAACGCTTTTTCGTACCAGCTATCATCGGGTAAATCACGCTGACAGTATGCCATAATACTATCCTGGATTTCTTTTTCAAAAGGCACTTAACCCATCTCCTTATCGAATATCTTTTCCCTGTATACTACAGTCAAGTTCTGTGTCTTTCTACAGAAAACACAACATATCAAGATATGCGTTACTTCACCAGAAAGACTGTTCCCTTTTATTCTACACAGGAAAAACTGCCATTGCAATACATAATTGTAATGACAGTTTTCATAGTACGCATGATGAGAACACGTTCTCTAGGATGACTGTCCCGAAGTCGCCCGGTAACGGGAAGGGGTATCCGAAGGTAATTTACAGCCATTCATGGTAGAAGTATCGGTCTTGTTTTCCCAGAGAGATATACTTTTGTGCCTATACGCAAAAGCATCACGTATCCTCCGTTTTCAGCAATTCCAACACAACATCAAACGTTCATTGATTTTCAAATAAGAAGATAAACACTACTACTAGCAGCACAGCGGATAAACAGCTAAAAACGGGCATATACTATCCCTTATCCAAAGCTGTTTCGCTTATTTTCACTAACAAATAAAGGGAATCATTTTCAAAAGCGATTGACTTCCCCTTAAAACCGGATATAATACAAGGGAAAGAAACGGAGGGTAAGGGAATGAGAGCTTTTAACTATTCAGCGATTCGGAACCAGAAATGGGATTCTGAGATTCTGGGACTGATTGCCGCAATCTATAAGGAAGCCGGGAAACAGGAGCTTTATCTGAAACAGCGTCCGGAAGAATTGGAGAAATTGGTTGAGATTGCAAAGATTCAAAGTACGGCAAGCTCCAATGCGATTGAAGGAATTGTTACTACCAGCACCCGAATTCGGCAGCTGGTCGAAGAAAAAACCACCCCGAAGAACCGGGATGAGCAGGAGATTGCTGGATATCGGGATGTGCTTTCCATTATTCACGAAAGCTTTGATGCCATTCCTCTGACACGGAACTACATTCTACAGCTTCATAAAATTATGTACAGCCATATGTACAACCCGATGGCAGGGCAGACAAAGAATGCCCAGAATTATATCAGTGCCACCTATCCGGATGGTCACACTGAGATTCTGTTCACGCCCCTGGCACCCTTCGAGACGCCAGAGGCATTGGATCGGATCTGTGAGGAATACAACAAGGTGATTGGCAACATGGAATTGGAGCCTTTAATTGCAATTCCGGTGTTTATCCACGATTTTCTGTGCATCCATCCCTTTAATGATGGTAACGGTAGAATGAGCCGATTGCTGACGACACTGCTTTTGTATCGCAGCGGATTCTATGTTGGAAAATATATCTCTTTGGAAGCAAAAATCGCAAAAAGCAAGGATTTGTATTATGACGCATTGCTCCGTGCACAGCATGGCTGGCATGAAGGAACCGAGGATGTGGTTCCCTTTATCAAGTACCTGCTTGGCACGATCCTGGCTGCTTATAAAGACTTTGAAGATAGATTCGCCATTGTGGAAGAAAAGCTTCCCGCCATTGAAATGGTTCGCAAGGCAAGCCAGAATAAAATTGGTCGTTTTACGAAGCAGGATATTCGGGAGCTATGTCCTTCCCTGAGCCTTAGTTCTGTTGAGGGCGCACTGCGGAAAATGGTAGCAGATGGTGAACTGAAGCGGGAAGGAGCCGGAAAATCGACCTGTTATATTCGATTGAAATAATATAAAAGCAAAACTCAATGGCTGATAAGGTGACTGAAATGACTTTTGGGGTGGTTGTTTTATAATTATCATTTACATGAAGGAGGCGTTACAAAATGTCTAAATATAATTTCTACTATGATGAGTCTGAGCATAGCCGAAAAATCAACTACAAGACGGTAAGTGCCGCTAATTACTATGATAATTTCGTAACCATGATTGTGGGATGGTCAGCCGAGAAGGATGATATTCTGCAACGGCATGCTGCTTTTGAGGCCAAGTACGCAGACAGAAAAGATCGTAATGGTGAAATCAAAAGTACGATGTTTCAACAAAAACAATTTAAGCATGGTTTTGCTTCCCTCAACAAGCAGAACACTCAGTTTGTAAATGATTTTCTGTCGCTGTTTGACAAAGATGTTCATATTTACTTTTCCGTTTCCAGCAAGATCGAATACCTTGTGTTACAGGTTTTTAGAGGGTACAGGAGCAGTTTTCTCGTTGATGCAGACTCAATGAAGTATTCCATTACGAAGGCTCTCGTTGTGTATCGACCACAGGAAATCATTAAGTGCCTTTGCGAATCACCAAAAGACTTTTTAACGGAGCTAAAGCAGTTTTTTCGAGATAGGATTGAATGCAATAAAAATAATCCTCAATTAAAGCAGGAAGAAACGAAAGCATTTCAACAAATTCTACTCATACTGGATGACATTTCGGATGCTCCAGAGATTGATTGGGACTACCATATGCCTTTTGATGGGTTCAAAAAGTATCTGGCGGAAAAAGGCATATCGAATTACAGCCTGATTATTGACAAAGAGGGAAAGGAAAAGGAAAAAAGCAAAACATTAAAGGCAGCTCTCGAAATAGGTCTGGACAACCCAGATGAAGCCGATTCTACAGAGTATCCGGGGCTTCGTATGGCAGATATGATGGCAGGCATTATATCCAAGTTATTGAAAGGGCTGTGTGATTCCTTGCGGTATCAGTCTCTTGGCGAAAGTACCAATAAGAAGATTTTGGATACAGATTGGTTTTGCCTGAATGAAGTTCAATTAGGACTCTATAAAAAGCTTTATCGGCTTATTTGTGAGTGGCAACCCGCTTGGTACAAATCTTACTCCGGTATATGTTCTGATGATTTGGTTGTATTCAATGCTTTGCTTAATTTTATGAACCATTTCGAATCTGTCGAACAGATTCGAGCTGATATAGATATGCAAGGCGAATACTTTAATGCGTTTGCTTGTGAGCAGTTGTCAAGATATTTTGATCAGAGAAGCTGTAAACTGCCCATCGAGCCGGTAATTCCCTTTGATCAAGAATCATATCTGAACCAAAGGGGTGGAAAGGTATATTTTGATTCGAAAAAGCAACTCCTTTTGCCGTTACATGAAGGTTCTCAGACTTTTGATGTATTATCGGTTGGAGTGGATCAGAAATTAACTCCAACCGTAACAATTCAGGAAAATGGAGAACCTGAGTGTTTTCGGCTTCCGAATGAACTAAGTGAATGGGCCTGTAGTGTTGTTGAAATGGCAGCCATGGGCATGAATCCGTTCCCTTCTGAAGTAACTTTTTCAAATATTGATGGAAGATATTATGCAGATATACTTGCACGACTTGGATTGTCCCTGGCGTCCCGGTGATTTGGAGCAGCGCAGTGGACGCATCATTCGTCAGGGAAACCGCAACAAGCAGGTACACATCTATCGGTATGTCACAGAGGGAACCTTTGACTCCTATCTGTGGCAAACAGTGGAGAATAAGCAAAAATTCATCAGCCAAATTATGACCTCAAAATCTCCGGTGCGCTCCTGCGATGACGTGGATGAAACCGCTCTGTCCTTTGCGGAAATCAAAGCATTGTGCGCCGGGAATCCACAGATTAAGGAGAAGATGGATTTGGATATTGAGGTTTCCCGGCTGAAGGTTCTAAAGGCAGACCATTTGAGTCAGCAGTTCCGCATGGAAGATAATCTTCTAAAATACTTCCCGGAGCAAATTCAAAAGCTGCAAAGCATCATTACCGGACTGGAAGCAGACATTCATCTTGCAGAATCCCATCCGCATCCGGAGGACGGGATTTCTCCCATGGTCATTGACGGGAACGCACTTTCGGACAAGGAGGCTGCCGGAATCGCCCTGCTGGATGCCGTCAAAAAGGCAACCGGATTGGAGCCTGTTTCAATCGGTATTTTCCGTGGCTTCCACATAACAGCCACATTGGAAAATTTTGGAAAAGACCGTATTCTGACTTTATCCTCTGCGCTTTCTCACCAAGTGACCCTCGGCAATGATGCCCGAGGCAATCTTATTCGGATTGACAATGCGCTTAGAGAGCTGCCGCAGCAGCTGACCACTTCCAAAAACCAGCTTGAAAATCTTCAATCGCAGATGGAATTTACAAAGGCAGAATTGGGCAAGCCATTCCCGCAGGAAGCTGAATTGGCGCAAAAGAGTCAACGGCTTGCAGAATTGAACGCACTGTTGGACATGGACGGCAAACAAACCACGGAGCGAGATGAAAGCAAAGCCGCACCAGATGAGCGGCCTTCTGTTCTGGAGGATTTGCATCGTCGCTCTGCATCCATCCCGCCCCATAAGCACAGTGATTCCAGGAGCCTGGAGGAACGCACATGAGAGAAAAAGATCAGATGCTTCATTTCCGTGTAAGCAAGGCAGAGCTGAACGCAATCCGTGAGAAAATGCAGGAGCTTGGTACTCACAATATGGCAGCCTATCTGCGAAAAATGGCGCTGGACGGATATTGTATTCGGCTTGACCTTGGCGACCTCAAAAAGGTTGTTTCTCTTATGCGCTACGCCAGCAACAATCTGAACCAGTACGCCAAGAAAGCAAACGAAACAGGGAGCATCTACCTGGAAGATATTCAGGATTTGAAAATCCGCTTTGAGCAAATCTGGTCTGAGCTTAAGGAGATTCACATCCGGCTTGCCAGTATTGAATGACGGTGGATTAGATGTCTACCCTCAGTGCGGCATCCTTGCGTTTTGGAAAACAATGCCCTACAATACAAGTGAAAGGAGTGCAAAGTGTATGTTTGCTCTGATAAAATTTCCGTTTAAGCTGCTGTCCCTGCCGCTGATGGCTGTCTTTTCTATTATGGCTTTCCTCGTAAAAATTCTCAGCAATCTTTCCGGGTATGTTCTCAGTCCATTGATTCTTTTCGTCCTCGGCTGTGGAGTTTATTCTGTGGTAAGTCAGCAATGGAACCACGTTTTTCTCCTTGGTATTATTGAGCTTTGCTGCATCGCCGCACTATTTGGTGCTGTCTTGGTCGAAACTTTTTTGGACTGGTGCTATTCCATTCTGAAAAGTTTTGTTCGGTCCTAAAGGGGTTTTATCATCTGGCCACCTTGCTTTCTTGCAGGGTGGCCCTATTTTTTACAATGGAGGATAAAAAGAAATGGCCGCCACTCGGCTGATTGCACTGCATATCAACAAAGGAAAAACAATTGCCCAGAGCTTATACTATTTCTTAATAAAACGTTTCAAATAATTGCAGTGATATGATATACTAT
>ENA-OWPN01000996-OWPN01000996.1-human-gut-metagenome-genome-assembly--contig:-NODE-996-length-30478-cov-5.158630_pt1 | contig 30478 bp, 26 predicted proteins | sample MGYA00248266_ERZ651850 | MGnify/ENA primary metagenome ERZ651850 (study PRJEB26924, sample SAMEA4378296) | human gut metagenome | biome: human gut; feature: human-associated habitat; material: faeces... | reverse complement strand
CCGCCCAGGCGGTCTGCCGTGTAACGGCTTAAATAAAATGATGAAATCATTTTATTAAGAAATAGTATTAAGGACGTTCACCGCTCCGGCTTCCGGCCGACCGTAAACGCAATGCGCACCGCCTCCGTCTGGGAGGTAGTCACCGTCAGCACCGCCGTGCCGGTCTCCCCGGTGGTTCTGACGTAGGTACCCGTCATGCCGCCCTCGGCTGCTGTCACCTCCGGCCCCACCAGCTGCGCCGCGCCCTCTAACCGGAACGTCACCGGAAGCTGGGCATAGGGCGAGGGGCTCCCGTACTCGTCCAGAATCCGTACCCGCACCGCCGCCATGTCGTAGGTGTCCCCTTCCGTCAGCTCCGTGTGGCTGGGCGTGACCTCCAGATGCAGCTTTGCGCTGGGGCACAGGGTGACGGAGGAAGCCACCTTCCCGCCCTTCAATGCGTCCAGCCGCCACACGGTGGACTCCCCTCCCCAGTTGCCCACGTACTTTCCGTAGAGCTTCTGCGCATCGGCAAAGGTCAGGCCGTATTTTGTCATGGCGACACCCATCCGGGCGAGATCCGCCGGGGGCAGATGGGCAAGGCCGTACTTGCGCACTGCCAGCAGGCAGGCACGCAGAAGGTCGGCCTTCTTTTCGTCAAAGCCCTCCTGGGTCTCCAGAAGCTCGCCGATGATGTCGTCCAGAATCATAGGCGGATGGGGCAGTCCGGGGTAGTCCCCGGTGCGGAGGGTCGTGACATAATTCCCGTTCTTGTACAGCCGGACGGAGTCGGCATTGGTCAGCACCGCCGAATCCCCGATCTGTCCGCCGGGATAGTCGCCGATGTCCATGGGCGTACAGGCCGTCAGCACCGTTGCCCCCTCTCCCTGACTGGCGTACAGCGCCGCCGCGGGCTTGGGGTTGCGGAAGGCGTCCATGACGCCATGGTAGCATACCCGGTCGCCGGAGCCGAAATCCTTGTGGGTGGGGTAGTCGAACATGCACCAGCCGAAGCAGCCCACATGGCCGCCGTCGGCCGCGGCGTCGCTCTGCACCCTTGCGTGGCGCAGCGCCTGCGCCTGCCGGTGGCTCCAGGTGTCATAGGACTTGGTAGGGTACATGTGACCGGTATGCTCGGAGATCAGCAGCGCCTTTTTCCGGCTTTGCATAACGGTACGCCTGGGCTTGCAGCCGGGATTGTCTCCGGTGTGGGAGAAGTCGTTGTAGGCGTAGACGTCCTCCAGCAGGCGGCTCTTTTCCAGGAACCGCACGCCGGAGGTGGCCCGGCTGGGGTCAAGCTCATGGGCGGCGGCGTTGGTGCGGCGGTACAGCTCGTCGTCGTCCTGGCTTTCGTTGATGCGCACGCCCCAGAGGACGATGCTGGGATGGTTGCGGTATTGCAGCACCATCTCCCGGGTGTTTTCCACCGCCTGATCCTTCCAGTCCTCCCCGCCGATGTGCTGCCAGCCCGGAATCTCCGTGAACACCAGCAGCCCCAAGCGGTCGCATTCGTCGATGAAATACTGGCTCTGGGGATAGTGGGAGGTGCGCACCGCCACGCAGGCAAGCTCCTGCTTCAGAATCCGCGCGTCCTCCCGCTGAAGCCGCTCCGGAGCGGCGTAGCCCACATACGGCCAGCACTGGTGCCGGTTCAGCCCCCGCAGGAAGGTCTTCTTTCCGTTCAGGTAGAAGCCGTCGGCCTTGAATTCGGCGGTGCGGAAGCCCACCTTCACTTCCCGGGTATCCATCACCCGGCCGATTTTCAGCAGGGACACCCGGCAGGTGTAGAGAATGGGATGCTCCGTGTCCCAAGGCTTGACGCCGGGACAGCTGATGGTGATCACGCCCCCGGCGGTGAATGCCTTCTTCAGCAGCACCCGCTCGCCCTTTTGCAGCTCCACCAGAAGAATGCACCCTTCGGCGTCCTGCAAAGTGGGCTTGATTTTCAGGGTGGTGAGATCCGGGGTCGTTACGTACAGGTCTTCAATATAGCTTCTTTCCCGGACGTCCAGCCAGACCTCCCGGTAAAGCCCGCCGTAGGTCAGATAGTCGATGACAAATCCGAAGGGCGGCACCGCGCCGTTCTCCGTGGTGTCCAGCTTCACCGCCAGCCAGTTTTCTCCGCCCAAAACCGCCGCGTCGGTGATGTCCACCCGGAACGCGGTGTAACCGCACCGGTGGGTCGCCAGTTCTTGGCCGTTCAGGAACACCGTGGCAATATGCGCCGCGCCGTCAAACTGCACGAACAGGCGCTTCCCCGCCAGCGCAGGCTCCAGCGTCAGTTTTTTCCGGTAGCCGCAGACCATCTGATAGGACTGGCTGTCGGCGTAGTGCTGCGGAATTTCCTTCACGGTATGGGGCAGACGGACGCGCTCCCCCTCCCCTTCTCCGACGGCAAATCCGTCGTACCAGTCGGAAACAAATTCCCATCGATCACATAAACTCTGCATGGCAAAAGCCCCCTCTTTTTCTTTTGATTTTGCGGGTAGAAACGGTCTGGATATCTCTCGTATCATTATAGCATAAACTTTCCGGAAGAAAAGCCCCGCGGCAAAAAAATCCTCAGACGCAGAACGTCTGAGGGTTTTTATCAGCTGATGCGCACCGCCGCGACGACCAGACGGCCGTTGTTCAGGGTATACTCGCAGGTGGACAGGCAGATAATCTTGTCGCCGTATTTGGGCGTAATGCCGGTGTCGTAGAAGGACAGATTCTTGCAGTTGGTGACGAAATCGTTGAATTCCGTCTCGTTCTGGGCGTCCACGAACTGGTGGTAGGAGAAGCCCTTGCCCGCGTTGGCGCTGGTCTTGAACACCGAGAAAATCTTGTAGATATGACGCTCCTTCAGGGTGTCGAAGAAGATCAGGCTGTTGTAGTCCCAGGCACTCTTCTCCGTGTAGGACATCAGGCTGTGGAACATACTGCCGTCGGCCATGTTGTGGCCGTAGATGGTAATGTTGTCGCTGGGCTTGTCCAGATCGCACTCCTCACGGGCGTAGATGCTGCCGCGGACGCTGTCCTGCTTGTCGAAGTCCCGCTTCAGGTAGAAGTCCTTGTTGTTCGTGGACGTCTGCATCACGGGATAATCCACCTTGGTGCCTTCGATCTTGATCCAGCCGGCCATGTCGGGATTCATTTCATGCAGCTCGGCATAATCCAGAAGGATTCCTCCCTCCACGGTGGGGTCGCTGATGACCTCGAAGCCGGGCTTCGAGGGTTCCGTTGTGACCGAGGGCTTTGTCGCCTGGGTGGGGACGCTGGTCTGCGCCTGGTTCTTGATGTTCGCAAGGTCTTCATAACGATCCGCCTGCTTCTTGCCTTCCAGCACATACCTGGCAACCAGGAACGCGCTGACGCAGAAGGCGATGATCAGAATCATGATCACAATAATGTAAAGCGCTTTTTTCATGCTCAATACCTCCTTTTCCCATTATAGTTCAGCCCCGCCCCCCTGTCAAGATTCCGGGGCGGCGGGGTTTGTAAGGATATTCTAAAGAATCCATTAAGATTTAATTAAGGGGTCTGCGCGCGGGGCAGCCCCGCCCGGGGAATCCGCCTATTTTCTCACATAATCCATTCAAAAAGCGGGGAGTTATTCCAGAAATTTCAAATTTTTGCAACTTCCGGCAAATTTAACCATTAGCCCCTCATGTACTCCATGCCCAGCATATCCCGCATTTTGTAGTAATTGGGAAGATTCCGCCAGCCCGCGCCTACGGTGACGTCGGCCGAGGCCACGATCTTGGTGTCCGGCAATGCCTGGGACAGCTGGTATGCGCCGCCCCGATCCACCATCCAAAGATTCTTCAGCCAGGTCATCTGCATCAGCGGCTCCACGCTGGGGTAGGTCAGGCCGATGTTCAGGTCTTCCAGAGAAGTGCAGCCCACCAGCGGGGTGAAGTCCTTCACGGCGCTCCAGTCCAGCTCCAGGAAAATCAGCTCCTTACAGCTGCTGATGGGGGAAATGTCCTGCAGCTGCCCGTTGTGGGCGAGGATCAGAATTTGCAGATGGGGCATTCCCTTCACAAAATCGATGTTGGTCAGACCCATATGCCCCACATCCACGCAGAGCATATCCTCGCAGTAGCGCAGGTTGTAGGCATCCTCGTCCAGAAAATAGTAAACATGCTCCCGGACAGGCATAAAGGTGGTGTCATCCGTCCGCGCAGTGAGCTTTTTGCCCAGCTGCACCGTCCAGACGAGCTTGTAGCTGTCCCGTACCCGCTCCCGGAGGGCGGCCAGCTCCTCGTTGTCCAGGCCGCATTTGCCCAGGAACACCTGCTTGGCGTCGGACAGATAGGACATTTTCTTTTCCAGATCCTCCAGGTTCAGGGTAACAGCCGGTGCCGTACTTTGGGTTTCCTTCGTACTTTGGGTTCCGGTCGCAGTGCCGGTTGTGGTCTGCGTTTTGGTCGTGGTCTGGGCACCGACCGCAGTCTGCGTCCCTGCCGCAGTACCGGCGGCGGTCTGGACAGCGCTGCTTTCCAGAACGGCGGAAAGATCGACCTCCTTCGTGTCGTCCGGGAAGGAAACGCCCGCGATCTCCACCTCCCAGCTGATGTCTGCCTTGGGATAGGTGCTGCGCAGCTGGGCAACCGTCTCCGGGTCGGCCTCGGGGTTCTTAAGATGCAGCGTTTTCAGCTCCGGCAAAAGCTGAAGCAGCTCCAGCTCCCCGTCGGTCACACCGGTGACATCCAGCTCCTGCACCGTGTCGGGGTAGGTCTTCGTGCCGAAGCGCAGGGCAAAGGAAAGCCCCTTCTCCTGGCAGAAATCCCGCAGCTGCGTCATCTGCTCCGGCGTCCGGCATCCCACCGCCGTCACCGCCGTCAGCTCCGGTAAATATGTAAGCAGATTGATTTCCTCTTCCGTGATGCCGGAAATGCTCACCACGGCGGTATCCTGAGGGTACTCTCTGCCGTCGATGGTCACCGCGTACTCCACCGTCACCTCCGGGCGGCGGGCGGTCAGCGCGGCCAGCTGGGGATAGTCCGTGCATTCCTGGGCCTCCACGGTTTTCAGCCGGGTGAAATAGTCCAGCGTCGCCACATCCTCATCCGTGAGGGAGGTCACGTACAGCACATCGGTATCCTGATCATAGGTCTTCCCCTGAAAGGGAATCCGCCAGAGGATTTCGCTGTTCGGCGCTTTTTTCCGCAGCTTGTCATAATCCGCCGTCGTGACGTCGGCAAAACGGAGATCCAGCACGTCGGCATTCCGGGAATAAAACGTTCCCGCCACCCACACATGGGTCAGCAGAAACCACACGGCAATTCCCACCGCAAGCAGCGCAGCCGCAAGCACGATGAGAAGCACCGGATTCAGTTTTCTTTCTTTTTGGTACATGTTTCCATCCTCCCTAGCACCCTACTATTATGGTCTTTGTCCGCGGATAAGTCAAGGGATTTTTCTCCCTAAAATCTGGCAAAAATCGCCCTGGGCGGAAAATGCTCTCCGGAAATCCCGGCGCCCCCGCGAATAGGAAAGCTCGAATTGATCGGCAAGAGCTGACAGCGAGAGATTTTTCACCAGATGAAGGTATTAAAAGTGGAGGAATGCTTTGTGTATTTCCCGCTCTCGAAACCGCACAACTGGGGAAAAGATTCGCTGCTCAGCCGAAGACGATTTATCCAGAGGCTTAGTATCAGGCAAAAGAAAAGCCTGAAACAGGAATTTCCCCGTTCCAGGCTTCTGTTTTTACGCTTTACAGTACATGCACGCCGTCCGGCTCGAAGGTCAGGGCGCAGGTCTCGCCTACCTGATAGATCCGATGGTTCTTGGGGTTGTAGTCCGTCAGCTTTACCAGGGTATCGCCCACCATCACGTGGTAGTTCTGATACGCGCCCATGAAGCAGCTGAGAACCACGCGGCATTTCAGGTTCCCCTCCGGAACAAGCCCGGCGGACTCCGGCCGCAGAACGATGGTGTAATCCTCCCCTACCGCCATGTTCTCGGTGGCTGCTACCCGAACCTGGGTGTCCGCCAGCTGCAGCACGCCGCTGCCGCCCTCCAGCGCCACGCACTTGCCTCTCAGGAAGTTGGCTTCGCCGATAAAGTCGGCAACGAACTCGCTGTTGGGGTGATAGTAGATTTCCTGGGGGCTGCCGATCTGGGCGACCACGCCCTTGTTCATGATGATGATGGAATCCGACAGCGCCATGGCCTCGCTCTGGTCGTGGGTGACGTAGATGGCGGTGATGCCCGTAGCCTGCTGGATGCGGCGGATTTCGGTACGCATACTCACCCGGAGCTTTGCGTCCAGATTGGACAGCGGCTCGTCAAACAGCAGTACGCCCGGCTCCAATACCAGCGCCCGTGCCAGGGCGACACGCTGCTGCTGGCCGCCGGAAAGCTGGTTGGTCATCCGCGCCTCCATGCCGGACAGCTCCACCAGCTCCAGGATGCGGGTGACCCGCTCCTTGATTTCGTCCTTGGGAACCTTGCGCAGCTTCAGGCCGTAGGCCACGTTGTCAAACACGTTGTAGTGGGGCAGCAGAGCGTAGCTCTGGAACACCATTGCCGTGTCCCGCTTGTTGGGGGGCAGCGCGTTGATGGCCTCGTTGCCCAGGTAAATTTCGCCCTCGTCGGGGCTTTCAAAGCCGGCAATCATCCGCAGGGTCGTCGTCTTGCCGCAGCCGGAGGGACCCAGCAGGGTTACGAAGGAACCGGGCCGGATCTCCAGGCAGGTGTCCTTCACCGCGTAAAAGTCCTTGCCGGTCTTGGGGTCTTTATAGATCTTGGAAATATGATCCAGGCGAACGCCTTTTTTCTCTTTTTCCATAACTCAAGCCTCCTTGATTTTTTTGCTGGTGCCGAAGAACTTCATGGCCAGATTCATCAGCAGCACCGAGCCGTAGGTGATCAGAATCAGGATCGTGGCAAAGGCACAGGCAATGCTGTAGGAGCCTTTTTCGGCAAATTCGTTGATCTGTACGGTGATGAGCAGGAACTGGGGCGTGACCAGCAGAATAATGGCGGAAATTGCCGTGATGCTGCGGACAAATGCGGTGACAAGGCCGCTGAGGAAGGAATCCTTGATCAGCGGCAGCGTCACGGTCATGAAGACCCGGAAGCTGTTGGCGCCCATGTCGTAGGCGGATTCCTCGATGGATTTGTCAATCTGGCGCAGGGCGGAAATGCCGCTGCGGGTGCCGGTGGGCAGGCTGCGCACCACAAAGACGATGATAAGAATGGCCGCGCTTCCGTAAAGGCCGCTGAGCAGCCCCGTGTGGAACAGGCCGCCGGAGAAGCCCCGGATGTAGCCGACGCCCAGAACCGTGCCGGGAACCGCCATGGCCAGCATGGAGACCGCCTCGATAAAGCCCTTGGCCTTGAATTTCTTCTTGACCACCAGGTAAGAGATGATCATGGACAGCAGCGCCGTGATGGGTGCGGAGATCAGCGACAGGACAAAGGAGTCCTTAAAGGCCTTCAGTCCCTTATACTTGGTGAAGACCTGGGTAAACCATTTGAAGGTCAGGGGGCTGAACTTGTAGCCCCAGGTGGGGAACAGTGCGCCAATGGGGACGCACAGGTACATCATGACCACGAAAATCGCCGCCAGAGAGCAGAGCACCGTCAGCGGAACCGTCACCGACTTATCGGAGATCAGCATTCTCGCCCGGGACGCCTTGCCCGTCAGGGTCGCGGCGGTTTTTGCCTCCAGATAGTATTTCTGAACGGCGAACATCAGCAGCGTAATGCTCAGCAGCACCACGGCCATCGCCGCGGCGCCCTCTTTGTCATACGCGCCGGTGATCTGCAAGTAAATGGTCGTGGCCAGGGTATCGTAGGAGCCGCCGATGATCATGGGGTTGGCAAAGTCGGCGATGGACTCAATGAAGGTCACCAGAAACGCATTGCCCAAGCCCGGAAGCATCAGCGGGAACGTAACGGTCGAGAACACCTTCCACCGGGAAGCGCCCATATCCCGGGCGGCTTCTTCCAAAGAGGGGTCGATGTTTTTCAGCAGCCCCTTGAGCATCATGTAGCACACCGGGAAAAAGGTCAGCGTCTGGACGATGGCGATGCCCCAGAAGCCGTATACGTTATTATCGTAAATTTTCAGCAGGAACCGGGTAATCAGTCCCGCCTTGCCGAACAGCATAATCATGGACAGGGACAGCACAAAGGGCGGCGAAACGACGGGCAGCATGGACACCACCTTGAACAGTCCGCCGGAGAATTTGCCCAGCTTCACGTAGACCTCCACATAGGCAAACAGCAGCCCCAGCAGCGTGGAAAGAATGCCCACCAGAAAGCCGACCTTCAGGGTATTGGCAATGGATGTACGGAAATTCGCCATGGCCAGAACCCGCTTGAAAATACCCAGGGTCAGGCCGTTTTTGCTGTAAAAACTATCCACCAGCAGAATTGCCAGAGGGTAGAGAATGAACAAGGTCAGAAAAGCGATCAGAACCACGATGGTCGTGACCATGATTGGATCCGCCAGCAGCTTTCTGCGATCCAAAGACGCGCTTTGTCTTTTTGTCTTAACTTCTGTCATAAGCAGTTCTCCTTTCAGGGAAATGGGAACGGAGCGCGGGAGAGAAATCCGGGAGCCGGCAAAATACCGCTGCTTTGGCACTTTGGCAGCTTTTTATACTGAACTCCAATTAAAATCTTTAGAAAAGATTTTAATTGCCCGAAGGGCAAGGAGTTCATATGAGACGTGTTTTGTGATTTCTTTCCTTATAAATCACAAAACTGGCAGCGCCAATAGGCGATGCCTTCCTGATTGAAATCAAAGATTTTAATCAGGAAATAGTATCAGATACGATTAAGGAGGATGGCGGATCGCGCCATCCTCCTTGGGAATTCGGAATTTTGTGCTTACTCAGTCTTGAAACGGTCGTCGCCGCCGCCCAGAGCAGTCATGACCTCTTCAACATAGGTCTTGATGTTGTTCTTGGCGTCCTCGAAGTCGTAATCCATCACGTTCTCGGGATCCAGACCGAACTCGGAAGCCTGCTCAGGCTGCTTGGCGTTGTCGATCACCAGGAACTGATAGGAGCCGTGGCTGGCAGCCAGCTCAACGCACTCGGGGGACAGAGCGTACTCAACCCACAGCTTGGCAGCGTTGGGGTGCTTCGCGCCCTTGAAGATGGCGGTAGCGCCGATCTCGAAGGAGGTGCCGCTGGAGGGGATGATCAGCTGGACGTTCTCATAGCCGTTGTCCACGATCTGGGTGATGCCGTCATGCAGGAAGCCGATGCCGATGACGCACTCACCGGTGCCGACGTTCTTGGAGGGGCCGGAGCCGGACTTGGTGTAAACCTGAATGTTCTTGTCCAGGTCGACCAGGTACTGGATGCCTTCGTCGTGGCCGTACTTCTGGATCATGGTGTTGATGACCAGCTTGGCGGTACCGGCGGTGTTGTAGTTGGACAGCCAAATCAGGCCCTTGTATTCGGGCTTCAGCAGATCCTGCCAGTCGGCGGGAGCTTCCAGGTTCATACGAGCCAGCTCATCCTTGTTGACCATGAAGCCCAGAATGCCCTTGTAAATGCCGTACCAGTAGCCGTCGGGATCCCGGTACTGGCTGCCCAGCAGGTGGGAAGCGTTCTCGGCCTCGTAGGCTTCCAGCAGGCCCTCGGCAGCGACGACGTTGTAGGGGTCGGTGGTGCCGCCGAACCAGACATCAGCGGAAGGATTGCCGTTCTCTTCCTCGATCTTGGCCTGAACCTCACCGGTGGACAGGCGCTGATACTGCACCTTGATGCCGTACAGCTCCTCGAAATGCTCGCAGGCGGCTGCCAGATACTCTTCCTCACAGGAGCCGTAGACAACCAGTTCGCCCTCAGCCTTGGCAGCGTCGATCAGGGACTGCTCGGGAGCGGTGGTCTCCGCAGCCGCAGTGGTATTGTCGGCCGCGGGGGCGGGAGCCGCCTCGGTAGCAGGGGCAGACGTCTTGCCGCCGCAGGCTGCCAGAGAAGCAACCATCAAAACGGCCATCAAAACTGCAAGAATCTTTTTCATCGTTATGTTTCCTCCATTTGTTGATTTTGCCTGAGAAAGTCTGCTTTTTTATGGCAGGCTTCGTTCAAGATGCTGACATTATACACCGCTGATTTCGTCTTGTCAATAGGCGCAGCAACTTATTTTCTGCTTCCTTCTTCCGCAGTCAGCGAAAATCCGAAGGAAATCATCCGATCGTTTTCCCTGCCGGGCAATTCCAAAATCTCAGGGCAACACCGCTATACCTACAATAATATATAATTGAAGATGCGCCCACCCCGCCGAATCGGCGCTTAGCTGATGTCTGCATATGCCTCTCTCCATTCCTGAATGGCAGCAGAAAACCGCCCCAGCCAGTCGGCTGGGGCGGTTTTGATAAAGGCGGAATTACTTCTGAGCGCCGGCGATCTGGGCGGCGACCTCAGCGGCGAAGTCGTCGGCCTTCTTCTCGATGCCTTCACCCTTGACGTAGTGAACGGCGTCAACGAAGGTGACCTTGCCGCCCAGCTTCTTGGCGGCGTCGGCAATGTAGCCGGCCACATCGCCCTTATAGAGGTCGGAGCGGACGAATTCCTGCTGCAGCAGGCAGCTCTCCTTGTAGAAAGCGGCCATCTTGCCGGCGGCGATCTTCTCCTTCACGGCGGCGGGCTTGGAAGCCATCTTGGGGTCGTTGTCCATCAGGGCGACCTGCACGGCCAGCTCCTTGTCCACGTCGGCCTGAGGCACCTGGGACTTGTCCCAGTACTTGGGGCTCATAGCGGCAATCTGCATGGCCACGTTCTTGCCGATTTCGGTGGCGTCAATGCCGCCCTCCACGGCCAGGTTCACCAGAACGCCGTGGGTGCCGCCTGCGTGAACGTAGGCAACGGAGGTGTTGTCGGCAAAACGGGCGAAGCGGCGGATCTGCATGTTCTCGCCGATGGACATGACCTTCTCCTGCATGATCTCGGTGACGGTCAGGTTGGAGTTGGGGTACTTGCAGGCCTTGAGAGCGTCCACGTCGGCGGGGTTCTCGGTGGCGACGACGACGGCCAGGTTCTTTACCAGATCCATAAAAGCGTCGGTCTTGGCGGCAAAGTCGGTCTCGGAGTTGACCTCGATGACCACGCCGATGCCGTTTACGACGGTGGCGTAGGCAACGCCCTCGGCGGCAATGCGGTCGGCCTTCTTGGCGGCCTTGGCCAGACCCTTTTCACGCAGCCAATCCACGGCGGCGTCCATATCACCGTCGGTGGCCTGGAGAGCCTTCTTGCAGTCCATCATGCCGACGTTGGTCATTTCACGGAGCTTCTTAACGTCCAGTGCGGTAAAAGCCATTTTCGTATCCTCCTAAGTGCTTAGTCTTCAGCGGGGGTTTCGGCGGGAGCCTCGGCAGCGGCCTCGGCGTCCTCACCCTGACGGCCTTCGATGGCGGCGCTCGCCATGGCGGAGGCGATCAGACGGATGGCGCGGATGGCGTCATCGTTGCCGGGAATGACGTAATCGATCTCATCGGGATCGCAGTTGGTGTCCACGATGGCCACGATGGGGATGTTCAGCTTGCGGGCCTCGGCAATGGCGTTGCGCTCCTTGCGGGGGTCAACAATGAACAGCGCGGCGGGCAGCTTCTTCATTTCCTTTACGCCGCCCAGGTACTTCTCCAGCTTCTCGATCTCGGCCTGGTGCTTGATGACTTCCTTCTTGGGCAGCATGGCGAAGGTGCCGTCCTCTTCCATCTTGCGCAGCTGTGCCAGACGGTCGATACGGGTGCGCATGGTGCGGAAGTTGGTCAGCATACCGCCCAGCCAGCGGGCGTTGACGTAGTAACCGCCGCAGCGGGCGGCCTCTTCCTTGATGGCGTCCTGCGCCTGCTTCTTGGTGCCGACGAACAGCACGTTGCCGCCGTTCGCGGACAGGTCACGGACGAAGGCGTAAGCCTCTTCCAGCTTCTTTACGGTCTTCTGCAGGTCGATGATGTAGATCCCGTTGCGCTCGGTGTAGATGTAGGGCGCCATTTTGGGGTTCCAGCGGCGGGTCTGGTGACCGAAGTGAACACCGGCCTCCAGCAGTTGCTTCATAGATACGACAGCCATTTTACAATTTCTCCTTTTGTTTTTCCTCCACCCCGATCATCCCGGCAGCCCGTCCTTTCGGACACGGGGGCGGCCGATCCCCGGGTGTGTGGTTTTGAAATGTCACGGGTCAAAGCCCATGCTGAGTCATTATATAGGATGGAGCGCGTAATTGCAAGCATTATTTCCCAAAAAACGCAAAAAAATTCCGGTGTCGGCGAAAAAATGCGTCGGGACTGCCATTTATCTCGGCAGCCCCGGCTTTCCTCTCGGCACCCGGCAGTCGTCGGGCTTCGCCTCCACCAGTACAATGTCCGGACCGATGCGCCTGATGCAGTTCCAGGGAATGATAAAATCGTCCCGCCGCCCGAAGCCCCCGGGGAACCGTCCGGGACAGGGGACGACGATGGCGCAGACGTTCCCGCCGGGAATCTCCACCTGCACGTCCGTCACAAACCCCAGCCGTCGCCCGTCGCTGACGCAGATGACTTCCTTGCATTGCAGCTGGGTAAACCGTATCGACATGATCAACCCCTCCTTTTGGAAAGCCTATGCGGCTGAGGGGCGGAGTATGCCCGCTTTACGAAACGCTGACGGACTTGCGCATGGCGCCGATGGCGCCCTTTTCCAGCCGGGACACCTGCGCCTGGGAAATGCCCAGGGCGGAGGCCACCTCCATCTGGGTCTTCCCGTCGTAAAACCGCAGGGAAAGAATCTGCTTTTCCCGGTCGTTCAGGGCGCGGAAGGCGTTTTGCAGGGTGATATGCTCCATCCAGCCGTCCTCGGTGTTTTTGGTGTCCCGCACCTGATCCATCACCGTCAGCGCATCGCCGCCGTCGGAGTACACCGGGTCATACAGGCTGGCCGGGGCGCATACCGCGTCCAGCGCCCGGCTGACCTCCTCCAGGGGGATATCCAGCTCTTTGGAAATCTCCTCCAGGGTCGGTTCCCGCCCTAAGCGGGTGGTCAGGGCTTCCTTGCACTGAAGCACCCGGTAGGCCACGTCCCGGATGGAGCGGGAGACCCGGATGACGCTGTTGTCCCGGAGATACCGCCGCACCTCCCCCGCGATCATAGGCACGCCGTAGGTGGAAAAGCGCACCTGCTTGTCCGGGTCAAAATTGGAAATGGCCTTGATGAGGCCGATGCACCCCACCTGAAACAGATCGTCGGGATTCTCTCCCCGCTTGTCAAAGCGCTGTATGACGCTGAGAACCAGGCGCAGGTTCCCTTCAATGAGCTTTTCCCGGGCGTCCTCGTCCCCCGCCTGCGCACGGCGGAGCAGGGCGTCCATTTCCACCTGAGATAAAACATGAAGTCTGGATGTGTTGACGCCGCATATCTCTACTTTTCCCTGCATGGCAGCCTCCTGTGTGGTGATAATGGGGAAAGAAAAGGCAGCGTTTTCCATTCCCGTTCCTACCCAGTATTCCCCGGAAGCGCCAAATCATTCTTTGGCGGTTTTTCACAAATTTTTCACAGTTGAGAGAAAGCGCCAACGGCTTTCGACAGCGTTTTTTGACAGGAAGACAACTTTTTCCCGGTGTTTTTCCGGTAACGGCTCCCAGCTGACGGTGACGTAACACGGTCTCATTTTTGGCGTGGAAAGGAATATACATGGATATATGCAGACTTTTCCACAAGAAGGGGACAAAACGGAAAGAGCAAAAATTCCTGTTGATAACTCATAGTTTTCCACAATCTCCACAGGTTTTTCCACAGGTGTTTTCCACAGGCGGGGTGTGTTGTGGATATTCAGTTTTGGTTCACATAAAAAGATTCGTCCGCTTTCGACGGATTTCCCACTTTTGGGCGGGTCGTGGATTTTACCATGAACATTTTTTTGTGCAAAAATTAGGACTTGACAATCCTTCCCCCGAACCCCGGCGACCCGCTGCCGGGACGGGGCGGCCGAAGGGAAGCTTCTCCCGACCGGAACGGCAAAAAATTTTGAAAAAAGGGTTGATTTTATCGCGCCAAGGCGTTATAATGCGTATCTGTATGGAAAACGAACAGAAGGAGGTGGAATCCATGCCCAATATCAAGTCCTCTAAGAAGGATGTCATTTCTTCCAAGATTGCTTACGAGAAGAACAAGGCTGACAAGTCCGAGCTGAAGACCAACCTGAAGAAGTTCGACGCCGCCCTGGTGTCCGGTGACAAGGCTGCCGCCGACGTTGCTTACAAGACCGCCGTCAAGGCCGTCGATCAGGCTGTCAACAAGGGTCTCCTGCACAAGAACAACGCTGCCCGGAAGAAGAGCAGCATGACTCTGAAGCTGAACAAGCTGGCCTGATTTCTCTGAAAATATCTCCTTCCGAGCAGTGCTTGGAGGGAGTTTTTTCATTTTTGCTGGGGAAACTCCGAACAAATTGCCGATTGTTGGTTTTCGTCAGCGTATTCCAGATTTTATCCCGGGAGGTGCAACCATGGCAAAACTCTCTGACCCCGTCACGATGCTCAAGGGCGTGGGGGAAGTGCGATCGAAGCAGCTTGCCCAGCTGAATATTTTCACCCTCCGGGATCTCATCTGCCACTTTCCCAGAGGGTACGAGGACCGGACGAAGCTGGTTCCCATCGAAAAGCTGGAGCCGGATGTTCCTGCCTGCTTCCGCGCCATGGTGATGAACACCCCCCGTACCAGCCACATCCGCAAGGGGCTGGATTTGACCAAGGTGCAGCTTGCGGATACCACCGGGCGGCTGAACGTGACGTTTTTCAACAACCGATTCGCCGCCCAGCAGCTGGAATACGGACGGGAGTACATTTTCTACGGTGCGGTGAGCGGGGATTTCATCGGCTACAGCATGACGAATCCCGTGTTTGAAACGCCGGAGTCCCAGCCCGTAACCACCCGGCGGATTCTGCCCATTTACCCCCTGACCGCGGGACTGACCAACGCGGCGCTGCTCCGTCTGGTGCAGCAGGCGCTGGCGGTGTGCGACCCGCCGGAGGAAATTCTTCCCGCCGAGGTGCGGGAGAAATACGGCATTTTACCGGCAGAACGGGCGTATTTCGCCATCCACGAGCCGAATTCCATGGCAGAGGCGGAGCTGGCGAAAAAGCGGATGATCTTCGAGGAATTTTTCGTATTCTCCGCCGGCCTTTCCCTGATGCGTGCCGCCCGGAAGGAAAAGAAGACGGAACCCTATACGGATTTTGGCATGTCGCCTTTTTATAATCGTCTGCCCTTTTCCCTCACCGGCGCCCAGAGCCGGGCGGTAGGGGAAATTCTGGAGGATTTCCGCAGGGGTGTCCCCATGAACCGGCTGGTGCAGGGAGACGTGGGCAGCGGCAAGACCATGGTGGCGGCGGCCGCCGCCTACTGCGCCGCGAGGAATGGCCGACAGACCGCTTTGATGGCGCCCACGGAGATTCTTGCCGAGCAGCATTTTGCCTCTCTGAGCGCCCTGTTCGCCCCCCTGGGGGTGTCCGCGGCGCTGCTCACCGGCTCCATGACGGGAAAGCAGAAAAAGGACGTGCGGGAGCGCATCGCCGCCGGGGAGGTTCAGGTGGTGATCGGCACCCACGCCCTATTGTCGGAATCCACCCGGTTTGACAATCTGGGGCTGGTCATCACCGACGAGCAGCACCGCTTCGGCGTGGGACAGCGCAGCCGCCTTTCCGCCAAGGGGGAGGACCCCCATCTGCTGGTGATGTCGGCAACGCCCATCCCCCGGACGCTGGCGCTGATCCTCTACGGCGATCTGGACGTGTCCGTTCTGGACGAGCTGCCCCCGGGACGGGAGCCGGTGGATACCTTCCTGGTGGGGGAGAGCTACCGCCCCCGGATCAACGCCTTTATCCGCAAGCAGGTGTCGGAGGGACATCAGTGCTTCGTGGTTTGCCCGGCGGTGGAGGAAAGCGAGGAGCTGGGCATCAAGGCCGCCTCCGTCTGGGCGGACACGCTACAGCAGACGGTTTTCCCCGACCTGCGCATCGCACTGCTCCACGGACAGATGAAGGGCGCGGAGAAGGAAGCCGCCATGGCGTCCTTCGCCCGGGGAGAGGCGGACGTGATGGTGGCGACCACGGTCATCGAGGTGGGGGTGGACGTTCCCAACGCCACGCTGATGGTCATTGAGGACGCCGACCGGTTCGGCCTGAGTCAGCTGCACCAGCTTCGCGGCCGGGTAGGCCGGGGCAAGGCGAAAAGCTACTGCATTCTCACCACCCACAACCGCAATCCCGAGACGCTTCAGCGACTGAAAGCCCTGTGCAAAACCGCCGACGGCTTCAAGATTGCCGAGGAAGACCTGCGCCTGCGGGGCCCCGGAGATTTCTTCGGCTCCCGGCAGTCCGGCCTGCCCGCCTTCCGTGTGGCGGACCTGGGCTGCGACCTTACCGCCATGAAGGACGCCCAGCAGGCGTCGGCGGATTGGATCGACGCCTACGGCACCTCGGATACGCCCGAGGCAAACGCCCTGAGACAGCGGATCGGCGACCTCTTCGCCCGCTCCCAGGGAACGATGAATTGAACGAACAAAGCAGGACACACTTCTGTGCCCTGCTTTTTGCTGGATTATTCCGTCTGCGTGACATTGCTTTCCCGCCTTGCAGTTACGCCTGCTTCGCACTGTCCAGGGACTTGCCGAAGACGAAAAACCGCTGATAGAGAAACTCCGTGGAGAAATTCAGCAGCATGTTTATAATCGTTACCAGGTATTCGTTCCACGCCAGGCTGCCGGCCAGGTAATTCCCCAGAAGGGTGGACAGGGGCGTGAAGACCACGTAGTAGGCGGCAACCTTTGCCATGGCCACGGGTACGTTGGCAGCGGATTGGAAGGTAAACTTTCGGTTCAGAGTAAAGTTCCAGAGTACACTCAGGCACAGGGCAATCAGGTAGCAGGGCCAGTATGGGAGATAGGTAAACTCATTCAGCAGAGCGAAACTGCCCATTTCGATGAGACCGGCGCTGATGGAGAAAAAGGTGAATTTCAGGACACGGACAAATTCTTTCATGCGTACCTCCAAAATCATTGCGTATGCTCTTTGCGGCGGAAGCGGAAACGCTTGCCCGCAGCATTATTTCTGCCCTTCCCAGAAGGGTTCCGGCTTGGGGCAGGAATCACAGTTGCCCTCGCAGTTCCGGGGCTTGAATTGCAGCTCCTGACTCTTGACGCTTACCGTGGTGCAGGGGGGGATGGAGTGGGTAATAAAGACGTTGGAGCCGATGACGCTGTCCCGCCCGATCACAGTGCCGCCGCCTAAAATAGACGCGCCGGCGTAGATGGTCACGTTGTCCTCAATGGTGGGGTGGCGCTTCTTTCCCCGCAGGCTCTGTCCGCCTCGGGTGGTCAGTGCGCCCAGGGTCACGCCCTGATAGACCTTCACATGGTCGCCGATGACCGTGGTCTCGCCCACCACAATGCCGGTGCCGTGGTCGATGAAGAAGTACCGGCCGATGGTGGCGCCGGGGTTGATGTCGATGCCCGTGACGCTGTGGGCATGTTCCGTCATAATCCTCGGCAGCATAGGAACCTTCAGCATATACAGCACATGCGCCAGCCGGTACACCGTGATGGCAAACAGCCCGGGATAGCAGAAGACGATCTCGTCCGTGCTGAAGGCGGCGGGGTCGCCATCGTAAAAGGCCTCCACGTCGGTCTGGGCGATTGCCCGGATGCCGGGGATTGCCCGGAAGAACTGCAAGCTCAGCTCCTGGGCGGCTTCCTGCGCCTCCTGCTCCGTCATGCTGACCCGAAGGGCGATGGCGATCTGCTTGTTGAGATTGTACATCACGTCTTCAATGAGCATGGAGAGGTTGTGCTTGGTGTTGTAGATGCGGTAAGCCTTGTCCCGGGAGGCGCCCGGGTAGACGATGCGCAGGAGCTTGCCGATCATATCGATGACCACGGCCTTGTCCGGGTGCTGGAAGGGGTCGAGCTTGTCGATGTCCCGGCCGTGGCGGTAATCCTCCAGAATGCCGTCCACAATGCCTTCGATTTCCTTTTCAATGGGGGTCATAGGGATTCCTCCTTGTATTCTTAATCTCAGTTTAACATATGCCGGGAGCAAAGTCAATGAAACACTCCGGCACATTCCTCTTGCATTTCCCGGCCGTATCGGGTATAATCATCCCAAAATCAATCCCAATATCAGGAGGGACTCTTTATGGAAAACGAAAACCTGGAGCAGGAAGAAAGCATCCTGACCCTGACCGATGAAAACGGACAGGATATGGACTTTGAATATCTGGACTGCCTGCCCTACGAGGGCAAGGAATATCTGGTGCTGATGCCCGCGGACGAGCCGTCCACCGAGATCGTGATTCTCGAGGTGGAGCCGGTGGACGAGGAAAATGAAAATTACCTCGCCGTGGAGGACGAGGCAATTCTGGACGCGGTCTACGGCCTGTTCAAGGAAAAGTACAAGGACATTCTGACCTTCGAGGAAGAGTAAGCCGGGGCAGCGCTGCCCGCCCGGAAAAAAGCAGCCTTCCCGGGCTGCTTTTTCAAATCTCCGGCGCACCCGATGCGATGTCCCGCACCACTTCTCCCGCCAGGATCAGCCCCGCCGTTCCCGGCACAAAGGCCGAGCTGCCGGGAATCTGACGTTTGCCCAGGGCGGCGGCCTCCGCCTCCCAGCCGGTGGGGGAGATGGCTTCCTCCTTGGAATAGACGACCTTCAAGTGGCGGATGCCCCGCTTGCCCAGCTCCCGGCGCATGACCCGCGCCAGAGGACACATGGAGGTCTTGGTGATATCCGCCACCTCAAACGCGGAGGCATCCAGCTTGTTGCCGGTACCCATGCAGCTGATGATGGGCGTCCCAGCGTCGTGGGCATTTTGAACCAGCGCCAGCTTGCCGGTGACGGTGTCGATGGCGTCCACAATGTAGTCGTATTGGGTAAAATCGAACTGCCCCGCGGTCTCGGGAGTATAAAAGACGGCGTAAGTCCGCACGATGCACTCCGGGTTGATGGAAAGCACCCGCTGCTTTGCCGCGTCCACCTTCCGCATTCCTACGGTATCGTAGGTCGCGAGAATCTGCCGGTTCAGATTGGACAGGCTGACGGTGTCGTTGTCGATGAGATCCAGCTGCCCCACCCCGCTGCGGGCCAGGGCTTCCAGGGTATAGCCGCCCACGCCGCCCAGTCCGAACAGGGCGACCCGGGCATTTTGCAGCCGCGCCAGCGCCTCGGCGCCCAGCAGCATTTCGGTACGGATAAATTGTTCGCGCATGTTTGTTTCCTCCCCCAAAGTCTGATCGTTTTATACCATGTCCCAAAAGCAAAGTCAATGGAGATACGTCAGCCGGGAGGAGAATCAGAAAGGAATCTGGGTATGAAAAGAAACAGAACGAGATACCTGGCAGCAGTCCTGTGTGCCGTCATGCTTTTGCAGGGGCTGACGGGCTGCGGGAAAAAGCCCCCCGTGAAGGAGACCACCGTCCCGTCCACGGCGGAGACCACCCAGCCCACCGTCCCGGCCACGGTGCCACGGGACGGCAACCCCGGCGACGTGACCTGCAAGGGCAGCTATACGGCAGATTCCGTGGACGCCTCCGCCGTGGTAGCCACTCTGGGAGACGAAAAGCTGACAAACGGCCAGCTTCAGGTCTATTACTGGATGGAGGTCGCCTCCTACCGTCAGGCGGCGAAGGAGACTGCCCCGGACTTTGATAAGCCTCTGGACACCCAGCCCTGTGAAATTGACGATAGCGTCGCCAGCTGGCAGCAGTATTTCCTGAAGCGGGCGCTTCTCAGCTGGCACAGCGCCCAGGCACTGTCGCTGCAAAGCGTGGATGAGGGCATCCCCACGGAGGAAGCCTATCAGCCCAACATGAAGAACCACGAGATCTACATGTCCGGCAAGCCCGCCACGGCCTACCTCTACGGCTACAATAAAAATTACCGCCTCAATACGCTGCATGAGCAGTACCTGAATGACATCCCCCAGACGCTGTCTGCCCTGGCGGAAAAGAACGGCTTTGCCGACGTTTCCGCCCTGGCAAAGGACATTGCCGGGGCTTCGGCGGAGGACCTGACCGCCTGCATGGCGCTGTACAACCGGGGGTATATGTACGACACCGCCCTGAGCTATTACATCGCGCCCACCGGGGAAGAGGTGGAGGCCTACTTTGCGGAGCATGAGTCGGACTACGCCGCGTCCGGCATTACCCGGGGCAGCGGCAAACTGGTGGACATCCGCCACATTCTGCTGATTCCCCAGGCGCCGGAGGACGGGACGGAGACCGTCACCGTGGCGCCGGACGGCACCGTGACGTGCTCCGAAGGACTGTGGGAAGCCTGCCTGACCTCCGCCCAGACGCTGGTGGAGGATTACGAAAAGGCTCTGAAAAAAGACAGTATGCGCGGCAACAACAAATCCACCGATGACGCAATCTTTGCGGATTTTGCCAATAAAAACTCCGCCGACGCCGGTTCCGCCCTGAACGGCGGATTGTACCAGAAGCTGCGCAAGGGGCAGCTGACCCCCGTGCTGGACGCCTGGTGCTTTGACGATGCCCGTCAGAGCGGGGACGTGGACATCCTCCGCTCGGATCTGGGCTATCACGTGATCTTCTACAAGGGCAGCACCAACATCTGGTATGACGCCGCCCGGAAAGACCTGACCGCCGCCCTTGGCGGGGAAAAGATTGCTCAGGCCAGAGAAAAATACCCCGCCGAAATCGACTACAGCGCCATCACCCTGGGAATGGCGGCGCAGACCGCCCCGGTCACCGCCTCCGATCTGCTTTATCCCGATGTGGGACACCAGCGCTACCCGGAAGCCCAGCTTTACCTCCAGCAGGACTACCCCACCACCATGTACGGCGGGTATAAGATCACCACCCACGGCTGCGGCATCACCACCATGGCCATGCTGGCGACCTACATGTCCGACACCGAGCTGACGCCGCCGGAGATGTGCCGCCGCTACGGCGGCTACTGCTTCCAGAACGGCACCGACGGCACCCTGTTCGTCGTCGCCCCGGCGCAGATGGGCTTTTATCTGAAGGAAAAGACCTACGAGTGGCGGGAAGCCAGAGACGCCATGCGGGAGGGGTACGTGGTGGTCTGCGTCCAGACCAAGGGCTACTGGACGCGAGGCGGACACTATCTGCTGCTGGAAAAGATGTTCGACGACGATGTGATTCAGGTACGGGACTCCAACATTTACAATTACGGAAAGCTGGAAGGCCACAAGACCGACCGCTTCGACTTTTCCACGGTGGTACCCTCGGGGACGGCCTACTGGATATTTGAAAACAAGGTAGTAACGATCCCCGCCTGCACCCGCTGCGGCGGGACAACGGAGGGCGCGCCGGAAGCGCTGCTCGCAGAAGACTACCTCTGCGAAAAATGCGCCGCCGCCCTGGCTCGGCGGGGTACATATCTGGAATATAGCGGCGTTTGAATGATGAAAATACTCCCAACCGAGGGAAATCGGTTGGGAGTTTTTTGTGCTGCATGTGCTGCAAGTAAGCATCATCGATTCAATTCCTGTAAGCGAGTTAAGATAGTTCTGACGACGGCTCCTGCTCTGTTTCCGGTTCCTGTACCGCAGAATTGTCTTGCTCTTTCGGTGTGCCAGCCGGGTCAACTGTTTCGGTGCCATTGATAATTAGCGTTTCCACAGACAGGCTTGATGGCTCCATCATCTTTAGCGTCAGGCCGAAACAGAAGCAAATTGCTCCTCCGACTATGGAAATGGCCTTTGCGGCAATCACACCGGCAGTTTTGCCTGCGACAAGGGAAGCTCCAATGATATAGTTATAAGCATCGCCGCCGACATACTCGTCAATGGAAGAATACCTGTTGTCAAAGGCATAATAACCACCGGCGGATTCTCCATCCAGAGATTTATAGGTTGTTAACGCACCCCCCGGAACTCGGATGATAAGACCGATAAGAATAAGAAGGATACCAATGATTATTGGACACATATACGGCTTTTGGCTTTTCATAATACAGACTTCCTCCTTTTATAATCAGTAAATCAAATCCAGCTCAGACATGGCTGTTTTGACCGTTGTGCGGTATTCATTGATCGTATCCGATGCCTGAAGCAAGCTGCCTTTGACATTCAGACAAAAATCCAGATAGGCAGATGTAGCAACATAGATATTCTTCAAGGCTTCCATGCCTTTAGGCTCTACGTTCATGACTTCTATTTCCTTGATGGCAGCTTTTGCGGATTCCAAAGCTGCCTGTGCAGATTCGACGCCTCCGTTCAGATAATACGCATCCTGCACACAAAGGACACAAAATTGTGGCATATCGCTTACCACCGCAAACAAAACACCCAGATCTTCGTCTTTAATATCATTCACCCCATTCATTTCTTCCTCTGTAGCGTTACGAAACAGGCTTAAAATCTCATCTTTTGTTTGATCTTTTGCCGCAACCTCTCCTGTCGCGCAGACGATACCAAGCTTCAGTTCTTCCTTAGAAAGTGTGGTAGAAGGAAGCAGAGTACCCAGCGGGTCGGTTTTAATTTTTGCCGCGCTCTTGACATTCAGCGCCCACACCCCGTAAACGGCGTCTCCAATTTCGTCGATTTTTGTGTACGCTTCCACGAGAAAATCGTATGCTTCTTTTGCTTTCTGCGCGGCTTCTGCTTCTTTTTGATTTTCACATGCACATAAGGGCAGGCACAGGGCAAGTGCCAACAGTAATGAGAGTATCCTTTTCATTTGCATCCACCTCCAAAAGTAAAAATATGATATGCCAACAAGCGTTCCCTTGTTGTAATACTTGCACAAGTTATTGCTGTATGTATTACGTTTACATATCATATTATATATTTATTGTATCATATAATAATCGCTTCTGTCAATATATAATTACAGTACACTGTGAGGTGGAAGCAATGAGCAACGAACCCCTGAGAATCAAGAAGCGCGGCGAAGATGGGAACCGCATTATCTCCGTGCGCATTCGGGAAGAAATTCTCTCTGAATTGGATAAAATTGCCAGTGAAAGCAACTATTCCCGCAACGAACTGATCAATCTGATATTAGACTATGGCATTAAACATATTGAAATAGAGTGAGGACGGGAAAAGCCGTCCTCCGTTTTTTACTGGATATAAAATAAAACGCTCCTGCCTTATTGGGTGTAAAGCACCCAGTAAGGCAGGAGCATTTTTCATAACGATAAAATTTGCTTGCGAAGTTCAAACGGAAACGCCAAAACGCCCTAGGGAATCCCTCAATACTGCGCCGCCTCGGCGCTCTTGAGCTGGAGCTGCAACCGGTCAGCGATAAGCGCGATGAACTCACTATTCGTAGGTTTCCCCTTGGTATTGCTCACCGTATACCCAAAGAACCTTTGCAGGGTATCCAGATCGCCCCGATCCCATGCCACCTCGATGGCGTGACGAATTGCCCGCTCTACCCGGCTGGGGGTCGTGCCGAAGGTTTTCGCCACCTGGGGATAGAGTACCTTCGTGATGGCGTTGATTACGTCCATATCGTTTACCGCGATGATGATGGCCTCCCGCAGGTACTGGTAGCCCTTGATGTGGGCGGGAACGCCGATCTCGTGGATGATGCCCGTGACCATGGACTCGATGCTGGTCTTGTCCGGGCGGCGCTTTTCCGCGGCCTTCTGACCGTCTCCGCCCCGGATCTCCTCAAGCCGCTCCACCAGCGCGGTCATATCGCAGGGCTTCAGCATCAGATACCGCACCCCCAGATTGGCTGCCGCCGCGGACACGTACTGCGTCACGAAGACGGAGGTCGCCAGGGTGATGGGGCGGCGCTCCATGCCGGACACGGCTTTCAGAACGCTGATGCCGTCCTTCTTGCTCAGCATCAGATCCAGCACCAGCACGTCGGGCTTCCGCTCTTCGACCATGCGAATGGCCTGTTCCCCGTCGCTGGCCGTTCCAACGACCTGGAAACCGTCGGCGTGCTGCAATGCGGCGGTCAGGGCGGTGCAGAAGTCGTCCGCGCTGTCCGCGATCAATACGGTTGTTACATGTTCCATATACAGTCCTCTCCTGTCATGTAAAAGATTAGATTTTGCTCCCCAATGCCACGAATCACGAAAACCCGTGTGCGACAAATAAAGAATACCATGAAGCACGCGGTTTTGCAAGGAAAAACAAAAATAATCGCTCGTCAAAAACAGCGCGTTTTCGACAATTACGACATATTTTTAGAACTTTTCTACAGTTTTCGACAAAATGGGACAGCTCCCGCGGGCAGTTGACGGAAGGAGTAGACTGGTGTAAAATGAGTAAAAATATTGTCAGGAGGGACAAATCATGAACGAAGTATGGAATCTGGACGTCATTTACCGCGGCTTTGACGATCCCGCCTTTGCCGCGGATATGGAAAAGCTGGAAAAGCTTGTAAAGGATTACGCGGCCTTCGCCGGGGAACTGGACGAACAGACACCCCTGGACGGCCTGAAAAAGGGCATCGCCCTGGAAGAAGCGCTGACGGTTTTGACCGCCAAGCTGGGAGAATACGCCTCCCTGCGCCAGTCGGTGAACACCCGGGACGCGGAGGCAGGCTCCCGTCTGGGACAGGTGATGCAGCGAATCAGCGGCGCCGCCGGCGCCCAGGCGCAGTGGCGGGAGTGGGTGTCGAAAATCCCCGATTTAATGGTATTGGTGGCCGGGGACGAGACGCTGAAGGACTACACCTTCCTGTTTGAACGCCTGCTGCGAAACAGCACCCATTTGCTTGGCAGTCTTGGGGAGCAGATCAGCGCCAGGCTGTCCATGTCCGGCTCCAGCGCCTGGAGCGATTTGCAGGGATATCTGACCAGCACCGTGCCGGTCAGCTACAACGGCGGGACGACCAATCTGTCCGCCATCCGCAATCTGGCCTATGACCCCGACCCAGCCGTGCGGAAAGCGGCCTATGAAGCAGAGCTGAGCTGTTACGACCGGATCAGGGACGCCGTGGCCTTCGCCCTGAACTCCATCAAGCTGGAGACCATTTCGGACTGCCAGCTCCGTGGCTATGCGTCGCCCCTTGACCGGACGCTGGAAAAGTCCGACATGAAGCGGGAGACCTTAGACGCCATGCTGGGGGCGATGGAAGAATACATGCCTAAATTCCGGCAGTACCTCCGCGCCAAGGGAAAGGCGCTGGGCCACGAAAACGGCCTGCCATGGTACGATTTGTTCGCGCCCATGGGCAAATCTACTGCGCGGTACACCACGGAGGACGCCAAGCGGATTCTGGTGGAGCTGTTCTCCACTTTTGATTCCGAGCTGGCGGACATGGTGGCGCGCGCCTTTGACGAGGAATGGATCGACTTCTATCCCCGGGACGGGAAAACCGGCGGCGCCTTCTGCGCCGGGGTGGAGTGCATCGGCCAGAGCCGCATCCTGACCAATTTCGACGGCACCTTCGGCAGCATCGTGACCCTCGCCCATGAGCTGGGACACGCCTTCCACAACCAGTGCATCCGCACCCACCGTCCGCTGAACCGGGACTACTCCATGCCCGTGGCGGAGACCGCGTCCACCTTCAACGAGTGCGTGGTCATGGCGGCGGCCATCCGGCAGGCAAAATCCCATGACGAGGAGCTGGCGCTGATCGAGTCCCAGCTTCAGGACGTCACCCAGATCATCTGCGACATCTACTCCCGGTACCTGTTTGAAAGCATGGTGCTGGAAAACCGGGAGCAGCGGTTCATGGACGCGGATACCCTGTGCGGCATGATGCTGAAAGCCCAGGAGCAGTCCTACGGCGACGGCCTTGACCCGGGCTTCCGCCATCCCTATATGTGGATCTGCAAGAGCCATTATTACGGTGCTACCTTCTATAACTTCCCCTACGCCTTCGGCGGCCTGTTTGCCCGGGGACTGTACGCCCAGTACCAGCGGGAGGGCGCGGCCTTCGTGCCGAAGTACAAGAAGCTGCTGCGCACCACCACCGTCGCCACGGCGGAGGATGTCGCCCAGGTGGCGGGCATTGACCTGACAGACAAGGAATTCTGGCGCGGCGCGTTGCAGACCGTCGCTCAGCAGATCGATTTGGTCTGCGGACTTCTTGAGGGAGGAAACCAGTGATGGACAGTCGGACAAAAGCATTGTGTGATTTTCTGGATGCGTCCCACAGCGTGTATCACGCCCAGGCATATCTGGCCGAGACGCTGAAAAATGCCGGTTATACCCGGCTGTACGAGCAGGACGAATGGGCGCTCATCCCCGGCGGGAAGTATTTCCTGACCCGGGGCGGCTCCGCCCTTGTGGCCTTCCGGGTGCCGAAGGAAAGCCCCAAGGGCTTCCTCATGAGCGCCAGCCACTCCGACCGCCCCACCTTCAAGGTCAAGGAGAACTTTGAGCTGGCCGCCGCCTACACCCGCATGGCGGTAGAGCGCTACGGCGGGATGCTGATCGCCCCCTGGCTGGATCGCCCCCTGTCCGTCGCGGGACGGGTGACGGTGGAGACGGAAACCGGCGTGGAAACGAAGCTGCTGGACATAGACAGAGACCTGCTGCTCATCCCCAATGTCGCCATCCACATGAACCGTCAGGCAAACGAGGGCTATAAATGGAATCCTGCGGTGGACACCCTGCCCCTCGTCGGCGGCGCGGGGGCGGCGGGCAAGCTCCCGGCGCTGCTGGAGCAGGAAGCGGGCGGAAAGATTCTGGGGCACGACCTGTATCTTTACATCCGGCAGAAGGCGTCGGTCTGGGGCGTTGACGGGGAGTACATTTCCGCCGCCGCCCTGGACGATCTGGAATGCGCCTGGGGCTGCACCCAGGGCTTCCTCAAGAGCGGGGACAGCGCGTCCGTCCCGGTTCTGTGCGTTTTCGACAGCGAGGAGGTCGGCTCCGTTTCCCCCCAGGGCGCGGGATCGTCCCTGCTGGAGGACACCCTGGGCAGAATCTGCGACAGCCTGAAACTGCACCGGGGGCGGATGCTGGCGCAGTCCTTCCTGGTGTCGGCGGACAATGCCCATGCCGTTCACCCCAACCACCCGGAGTACGCCGACCCGGGCAACGCCCCGGTCATGGGCGGTGGGCTGGTGATCAAGTACAACGCCAACCTCAGCTACTGCTCCGTCAATATATGCACAACACGGAAATTGCCGTAACCATGCGGCTTTCCACTATCTTAAAGACAATTAAACAGCCCCTATGATTACACCTAAAACGCCGTAGCAAGGTTGGACAAGCCTTGATATGGCGTTTTTAAGTGAGTAGGATATGTCGCCGCAGCTTGAAAAGAGTTGCGGTTTTTTTATGCCCGAAAACAGGCGGTAACGTGGAACGTTAGGCGCGAAAAAGCCCTTGCAATACAAGGCTTTTCAGACACAAAAACGGCAAAGGCATACTGCAATACCAAAACCGCCGAAAACGGCTTTCTAATATTCCACGCAGACCAAGAGAGGAAGTGATGAAACATGGCAGTTTTCAGAGTGGAACGCAATACGGGATATACCGTTATGAGCAACCACCACTTGCGCAATAAGGAACTCACCTTAAAGGCAAAAGGCTTGCTTTCGCAAATGCTGTCTTTGCCCGAAGATTGGGATTATACCCTTGCGGGCTTATCTCACATCAACCGCGAGAAGATCGACGCAATCCGCGAAGCGGTCAAAGAACTTGAAAAAGCCGGATATATCGTCCGCAGCCGGGAACGCGACGAGAAAGGACGTTTGCGCGGTGCGGATTATGTCATATACGAGCAGCCGCAGCCCAAAGAGCCGGAAGCAGCTACCAGCAGCGAACAGCCGCCTACATCGGATTTACCTACATTGGAAAATCCAACATTGGATAATCCAACGTTGGAAAAACCTACGCAGGAAAAACCTACGTTGGAAAATCCAACGCAATTAAATAAAGATATATCAAGTAAAGAACAATCAATTACTGATTTATCAAGTACCCATTCCATTCCTTTCCATTCCCTAAATCCCTTTCCCTTAGAGGACGCGGCACAGCCGCCGGAACGGAAGCGAAAGGAAACGACAGACGCATATCGCGTGTATGAGGAAATCATCAAGGACAATATCGAGTACGACTATCTGATACAGGACAGATACCTTGACCGGGACAGGATAGAGGAAATCCTTGCCCTTATTCTTGAAACCGTCTGCACCAAACGAAGAACAATCCGTATCGCCGGGGACGACCACCCGGCAGAGCTTGTAAAAGCAAAATTTATGAAACTGAACAGCGAACATATCCGCTTTGTACTGGACTGTATGCAGGAAAACACCACCAAAATCCGCAACATCAAGCAGTACATGAAAGCTGCCCTTTTCAATGCCCCGTCTACGATTGGCAGCTATTACACGTCCCTTGTATCTCACGATATGTACGGCGGGCGCACTATCCAGTCGGCAAGAAGCAAGGGCATACCCGATTACACCTGCAACGAGGGCGAAAGCCTGTAAACCAACCTAAAGGAGGATTTTATGATGACACAGAGAACAGGAGCTTTGATTTTTGATGAAACCGCTGACCGCTACGACATTCGCTTTGACGTAAACGACTATTACGGGGGTTTGCATTGCGGCGACTGCATGGAGGTCTTTGTGCGGGGCAAATGGAAGCCTACCCGTATGGAGTACGGGGACAACTGGTATCTTGTAGGTATTCGGGCGGCAGACCTTTCCGGGCTGCGGGTACGGATTTAACAGGGCGGCGTGAAAGCGGACGCTCTTTTTTTCATGCCCGCCCCGCTTCCCGGCGGCGGGCATACCACCATAGAACACGAAAGGAGGACACCCATTGCAGGAGGAAACCAACGAAAAGACCATAGCCCTTTACATCAAGACCGGGAAGCTGACGGCGCAGCAGCTCCAAAAGGCTATGAAAGCCCTGCTTGCACAGATGAAAAAGCAGCATGACAGACAGAAAATCCCGCATGGAAAGCAGACCCTAAAGCAGCTTATGAAGCAGAACGCGGGCGTTTCCAACATTGAAATCACAAAGGACAATATCAAAGCCTTTGAGAGTACGGCGAAAAAATACGGGATTGACTTTGCCCTAAAGAAAGACAGCACCGAAACCCCGCCCCGCTATCTTGTGTTTTTCAAGGGACGGGACGCGGACGCACTGACCGCAGCTTTCAAGGAGTTTTCCGCAAAGAAACTGACGCAGGAACAAAAGCCCCCTATCCGAAAGCTGATTGTTTCCCTCAAAGAAAAGGCGGCGGCTCTGAACACACAGCGGGACAAAGTAAAAAACAAAGACAGGGGGATTGCAAGATGAACGCTATCAACTGGAAAAAACTGCTGCTTCCCAACATTCCCTATCTGTTCTTTGTGTATCTTTTTGATAAAGTCGGGCAGGCGGTACGCCTTTCGCCGGGGGCTGACCTGTCCGGCAAGGTGTTGTCGCTTGGGGAGGGATTTTCTATGGCTTTTGCAAACCCGCTTCCGAGTTTTGCCCCTATGGATTTGCTTATCGGTATTGCGGGGGCTGTCCTTATCCGGCTTATGGTGTACTTCAAAGGCAAGAACGCGAAGAAATACCGGAAAGGTATCGAATACGGCTCTGCCCGTTGGGGGACTGCCGAAGATATTAAGCCCTACACCGACCCGGTATTTCAGAATAACGTGCTGCTGACGCAGACGGAACGGCTTACCATGAACAGCCGCCCGAAGCAGCCGAAGTATGCAAGGAATAAAAATATCCTTGTTATCGGGGGAAGCGGCAGCGGAAAGACGAGATTTTTCGTGAAGCCCAACTTAATGCAAATGCACAGCAGCTACGTTGTAACCGACCCGAAAGGAACGGTTTTAGTCGAGTGCGGGAAGCTCTTACAGCGGGGCGGCTACCGGATAAAAGTGCTGAACACGATTAACTTCAAAAAAAGCATGAAATACAATCCCTTTGCCTATCTCCGCAGCGAAAAAGACATTTTGAAACTGGTAAATACCTTGATTGCCAACACCAAAGGGGACGGGGAAAAAGCCGGGGAGGATTTTTGGGTAAAATCGGAACGGCTCTTTTACTGCGCCCTTATCGGCTACATTTGGTACGAAGCCCCGGAGGAAGAAAAGAACTTCACGACGCTGCTTGAAATGATAAATGCCAGCGAAGCCCGCGAGGACGACCCGGAATTTCAATCGCCGGTGGATTTGATGTTTGAGCGATTGGAGGAACGTGATCCAGACCACTTTGCCGTCCGCCAGTATAAAAAATTCCTGCTTTCGGCGGGCAAGACACGTTCCTCTATCCTTATCAGCGCAGGCGCGAGAATGGCCCCTTTTGACATCCGCGAGGTGCGGGAGCTGATGGAGGACGACGAACTGGAACTTGACACCATCGGGGACGAGAAAACGGCGCTGTTCCTGATTATGTCGGACACGGACACCACCTTTAATTTCATTCTGGCAATGGTACAGAGCCAGCTTATCAACCTGCTTTGTGACCGGGCCGATGATAAATACGGCGGGCGGCTGCCTGTTCATGTGCGCTGCCTGTTAGATGAATTTGCGAATATCGGTCAAATCCCGAAGTTTGAAAAGCTCATAGCGACCATACGAAGCCGCGAAATATCGGCTTCTATTATTTTGCAATCACAGTCGCAGCTAAAGGCAATCTACAAGGACAACGCCGATACC
>ENA-OWPN01000983-OWPN01000983.1-human-gut-metagenome-genome-assembly--contig:-NODE-983-length-30865-cov-3.532522_pt1 | contig 30865 bp, 21 predicted proteins | sample MGYA00248266_ERZ651850 | MGnify/ENA primary metagenome ERZ651850 (study PRJEB26924, sample SAMEA4378296) | human gut metagenome | biome: human gut; feature: human-associated habitat; material: faeces... | reverse complement strand
CTTCCGGTTCTGATCTTTTCCGCAAATTCTGCATCCGCAAGCAGTGGTCTTCCATAGCTGATGATATCACAGCAATCCTGCAAGGCCTGTACAGCCATATCCGGATCGTCCATGCGCCCTGCCAATATGATTGGAACGTCAACCTCTTTTTTCAATATTCTGCCAAACTCCCGATACATACCATCCTCAAAATACATTGGTGGATGATTCCAGTACCAGGAATCATAGGTTCCTGCATCGACATTCAGGGAATCATAGCCTGCCGCAACCAGAATTTTCGCAGCCTCTATACCTTCCTCAATGTCCTTTCCTGCTTCCTTGTATTCTTCACCCGGTAAACCACCCTGCCGCACTGCCTTCATGCAGCTTTTCAAGCTGTAACGCAGAGATACCGGAAAATCAGCTCCGCATACCTTTTTGATACCCTTGACGATTTCTGTGGAAACACGCAGACGGTTTTCAAGAGAGCCGCCAAATTCATCCGTGCGTTTATTAAACAAGGCAATGGCAAACTGATCCAGCAGATAGCCTTCATGTACAGCGTGAATTTCCACACCGTCAAAGCCTGCTTTCTTGGCGATTGCCGCAGATTCGATAAAGCGCTTAATCAGGTTCATGATTTCTTCCTTTGTCATTTCACGATGTGTAATGCGCGGATCAAAGCGGTTTGGATTTTCACTCGGTGCGATATGCTTTGCGGTAAAGCCCGGCAATGCACTACGTCCCAGACCTCCGGTAAGCTGCAGAAAAATTTTAGCGCCATGTGCGTGAATTCTGTCATTCATGCTGTAGGTGCTGTGAATGAACGCAAGGGGATTCGTTGTCGGGCAGGGAAGTCCGTTGGATGGAATACCTTCAATGCTCATATCAACGGAGCAGATTCCGGTGATAATCAGTCCGACATTGTTTTTGGCACGCTCCACATAATAATCCTGCAATCTCTGGTTGAATCCACCAAAAGCATCCGCATAGCCCACAGGCCCCATAGGAGCCATGGAAATCCTGTTTTTGATTGTACAGGCTCCAATCTTTGTTTCTTGAAACAATTCGCGATGATGTGTCATAACGTCCTCCTTACCGAATGTGTTCGGTCAATATCTAATTTCATTTTAACAGCTGATGTAAGCGTTGTCAATACAAACCGAATGCGTTCGGTTAAATGATTTGTATGCACTCTTTGTATGTGGTATAATCATTTGGAAAACAGTGTGAGACAGTATGTGGGAATATGTAAAACTGTACGAAGCCTAGACACTGGTAAAAGAACGGAGTCAGATATGGATAAAAAAATTACAAGAAAGGAACAGGCACTGCATACCCGTGCCAATATCCTTGCAGTATGTACGAAGCTGCTTTGCGAGTATACCTTTGATGAACTCAGTATCTCCATGATTTGCCGGGAAGCCGATATTTCCGTTGGGGCCTTTTATCATCATTTCAAAACAAAATCCGATATTATCGTAGAGCTGTATCGGGATGTGGATGATATTTTTCTGCATGACATTCTGCCGAAGTGCAAAATGCTTGCACCTGTGGAAGCCATACTGCAGTATCTTTGCGAACAATGTGGCTATGCGGAAACAATGGGTATCGACAGCATTAAAAATGTATACAAAGCACAGATTGATAATGGAAATACATTTTTTGCATCCAATGAGCGCGGTCTGCCCGATGGTCTTCGTCAGCTTCTTCTTCGTGCGGTAAAGACACAGGATCTGAACCCTGCTACGGATATTGAAAAGCTGCTGGAGGAGCTGCTGATTATGAGCAGGGGAGTCATCTATTACTGGTGCATACGAAACGGAGCAATCAATGTGCGGACGTATATTTACGACATGGCCAATATGTATTTGCGCTCATATATACAAAAGCCGGCAGGAGCTGATAATCTATAGCTGAATCGCTGGTAAAAAACCTGCAGCTACAGGGACATAGAAGGAAAAAGTACAGAAATATGAAAAAACTGTACTTTTTTTAATTTCTTCACGTATTCCTTAGTGATTTGTGTTAAAATATTGATAAATGATAAACGCTTACATATTTGTGTAAAGGAGGCAATTTATGACGGTAATGAGACAGGAGCTGTTACAGGATATAAGAACTATGGCAGGAAATAAGGCAGATGCAAGTACGCTTTATAAGGCCATTCATACAGCGGTGAAAAAACAGATGGCAAAGATGGAAACGATTGTTTCCAAACGGAAGCTGTATTACATCTCTGCGGAATTTCTGCTTGGGAAAATGCTGACGAGCAATTTGATACATTTACAGGCGCTGCAGCAGGTGCAGACACTTGTAATGGAATACGGAGTTACCTGGAAGGAAATTCAGGATGTGGAATGTGAACCGAGTCTTGGAAACGGTGGATTAGGCCGTCTGGCAGCCTGTTTTCTGGACTCCATTGCGGAGCTTGGGCTCAGCGGTGATGGTATCGGTCTGTATTATCACTTCGGTTTGTTTGAACAGAAATTTCAGAATCGTAAGCAAATGGAGCTGCCGAATGCATGGATTGATACGGTCAGCTGGTTTGAAAGGATACCGGTGGATTACCAGGTGCATTTCAAAAACTGCACCCTGCAGCCAGTCCGCTATGATATGGATGTTATCGGATATGATGGAAAGAAGAACCGTCTGCATCTGTTTGATGTGGAAAGTGTGGATGAGGGCATTGTCCATGATGGAATATCCTTTGATAAACGGGATATCGCACATAATCTGACACTGTTTCTGTATCCGGATGACAGTGATGAAGCAGGCAGACTGCTGCGTATCTATCAGCAGTATTTCATGGTTTCCTGCGCTGCCCATATGATTTTGGAGGAACAGAAGCAGCTTGGACATGATCTGCATACACTCTATGAGCATGCCGTGATACAAATCAATGACACGCATCCTTCTTTGATCATACCGGAGCTGATTCATCAGCTTATGCAGGAGGGAATCTGTATGAAGGAGGCTGTGCGCATCGTCGAAAAAACCTGTGCCTATACCAATCATACCATTCTGGCAGAGGCTCTGGAAACCTGGCCAATGTCGTATCTGGAAACTGTAGTACCGCATCTGACAGGCATTCTGCATGCTTTGGATACGGCTGCTGATCAGCGTGACAGGGATGCTGCTGTGGCGTTGATTGATGCAGATAACCGCATGCATATGGCACACATGGACATTCATTTTGGAAAAAGTGTCAACGGGGTGGCGGCTCTGCATACAGAAATTCTGAAGCAAAGCGAGCTGCATGCTTTTTATAAGCTGTATCCGGAAAAGTTTAACAACAAAACAAACGGCATCACGTTTACCCGATGGCTGCATGCCTGCAATACGCAGCTGTATGATTATCTGATGGAGCTGCTGCAAATGGATAACTGGCAGGATGATCAGCTGCATAAGCTCATGGAGTATGCGCAGGATGAAACCGTGATTGCCCGTTTGCTGGACATCAAGCAGGAAAAGAAACGGGAATGGTGCGCCCATATAAAAGCAAAGCAGGGAATGGCAGTCAATCCCAACAGTGTGTTTGATACCCAGGTGAAACGTCTGCATGAGTATAAACGCCAGCAGATGAATGCGTTATGGATCATTTATAAAATGAAGGAAATACGAAAAGGGAATCTGCCTTCCCGTCCGGTTACCTGTATATTCGGGGCAAAGGCGGCACCTGCCTATACGATTGCCAAGGATATCATTCATGTGCTTCTCTGTCTGCAGGATATCATTGCAAATGATCCAAGGGTATCCCCGTATCTGCAGCTATGCTTCATTGAAAATTACAATGTGAGTGAAGCAGAGCAAATCATACCGGCCAGTGATATATCAGAACAAATTTCCTTGGCAAGCAAGGAAGCTAGTGGAACGGGGAATATGAAGTTCATGTTAAACGGAGCGGTAACTCTGGGTACCCGGGATGGTGCCAATGTGGAAATTGCCGATTTGGTCAAGCAAGATAATATTTATATATTTGGAAAGAGCAGCGAGGAAGTTATCGCACATTATGAGAAAGCGGATTACTGCTCCAGGGAGTATTATGAACAGGATCCTGTACTGCATGAGCTTGTGGATTATCTGGTTGATGATGAAATGCTGCATACAGGAGATCCAATATCCTTGCGGCGCTTTTACGAGGAGCTGTTGTATAAGGACTGGTTTATGACACTTCTGGATACCAGGGACTATATTGCATGTAAGGAACAGATGCTGAAGGATTATGAGCAACGCAAGCTTTGGGGACGCAGGATGCTGCATAATATTGCATGCAGTGGCTTCTTCTCCAGTAAACGTACGATTGAGGATTATAACCGGGACATCTGGAACTTAGGATAGGAGGAATTATGGAGAGACAAACGGGAATTTTAATGCCTATTTCATCATTGCCGGGAAATCAGGGAATTGGAGATTTCGGCAAACACACCTATCGGCTCATTGATGCCATCAGTAAACAGAATATCCGAATCTGGCAGATTCTGCCACTGAATCCTGTTGGCTATGGAAATTCACCTTATCAGCCGTTCTCGTCGTATGCAGGGGATGAATTGTATATCAGTGTGGATACACTTGCTGATTACGGCCTGTTGAAGCAAAGCTCCATTCGCAATTATAATAAGTTTTCAGAAACGGTTGATTTTGATGGAGTTCGCTCATTCAAGGCGCCCTATCTGAAAAAAGCATATAAGACCTTTTTGAAAATGCAGGACAGCTTCGCCCAGGAATACCAGTTGTTCTGTTCCACTGCGGAATGGCTTTATCCGTATGCTGTCTTTATCACGCTGAAGAAGCATAATCATATGGCAAGCTGGACAGAGTGGCCCAAGGAACAAAGAGAATGGATTCGCAACCGCCGCTTTTCTCTGAAGGAGTTTGAAGAGGATATCCGCTATGAGCAGTTTCTGCAGTTTATCTTTTATAAGCAATGGAAGGAAGTAAAATCCTATGCCAATGCGCATGGGGTGGAAATTATGGGGGATTTGCCATTTTACGTAGGCTTGGATAGTGCAGATGTATGGCAGCATCAGGAGGACTTCCTGCTGGATGGCCAGGGAAATCCGAGTCATATCGCCGGCGTACCACCGGATTATTTCAGTGAAAACGGTCAGCGCTGGGGAAATCCAATCTATAACTGGAAGCAGATGAAAAAGGATCATTATGACTTCTGGATGGAACGTCTGGCCTGGAATCAGCAGCAGTATGATATCATCCGTCTGGATCATTTCCGCGCCTTTGACACCTTCTGGAAAATACCGGCAGCCTGTGAAACCGCGAAAGAGGGAGAATGGATGATGGGGCCATCTTATGAATTTTTCGATGAGGTATATCGAAGATTTCCCGATATCCGTCTGATTGCTGAGGATCTGGGAGATTTGAGAAGACAGGTTGGTAAGCTTCGTGATCATTATCATCTAATGGGTATGAATGTCATTTCCTTTGAATTACAGCCAAAGCTGTTAAAAAAACCACGAAAGGAGCATATCGTACTGTATACGGGAACGCATGATAATGACACCCTGGAAGGCTTCTATCAACAACTGACACAGAACCGCCGCATTGCATTACGCAGATTTTTCCATAATTGCGGATATGATAACCGGATGTTTCATGAGCTGGTAATCCGCTATTGTCTGGACAGTGCCGCTGATGTCGTCATACTTCCGATGAGCGATATTCTCGGGCTGAAAAGTGAAGGGCGTATCAATACCCCGGGAACGATAGGCAGTCCCAACTGGGAATGGAAGGTGAAAAACCTGAAAGAGTTCTATGCGCTTCTGCCAAAGCTGGGAGAGTGGATTCGTACGAGTGGACGGGGCTGATTTAATAGGAAGGCCAACGTATCGTATAAATATTGAGTATTCTTCCATGGCTTGAAATTTTTAATAGCCATGGTAAAAAAGGATGCAGAATCACCCGATGTATGGGACGGTTTTGCATCTTTTGTATACTTATAAAGGCGGACTTTTCTTTATAAGCATGAATTCGGATAAGCGTAGGCTTTTAAAGTGCCTGATCTTTTTCATGAGGTGGGAGTATTGTACAGCCAGCGTATCAGGAGATGCATACCGGCAATTATCTAGTGACTGTAATGATTAAGATAAAAGCAATTCTTGTGCACTAGGCTATCAACGCAGAGGAATGCACAGCTTTGTTATGAATGAGCCTTTGAAAACGGTCTGCTTCTATAAAGCAAATTATACAGTACATCGTTTTGCAGTAGTAAGCACTTTATTTTCGTATCAGATTAGTTTACCCTAACTGAAGATTACCTGTTTTTACAGAAACACGGAGTTTGTGATGCAGATACATACAGTGTGGTATAGTAGCTGCTATATCGGTCGATGAAATAAAATAGAAGCTAGGCAGGGATACTTTATAAACAAAAAACCGCCAAGCACAGCTCACTGTGTAGGGCGGTCGATTCAATAATGCTTTTTATTTCATAATCAGCGATTTTGATTTGGTGTTTTCTGCTGGTTGGAGCTGTTATCAGACGTACTAGTTGTATCTGCTTCTCCAAGTGTTACCGTAAATGTCTTTGTGGAACGCTCACGCAGAACTGTAATTTTCATTGTTTCTCCTGCTTTATGGGAATTTACAACAGTCTTTACATCGGAAATGTTTTCCACATCCTTGTCGTCAACCTTCAGAATCTGATCTCCGGCCTGTAAACCAGCTTTATCTGCAGCTTTTCCATCCTCTACCTTAGCGATGTAAACCTGCGTGCTGGTATCTGAGCTGAACGGATTGTTACTTGTTCCCAGTGTCAGCGTAACACCAAGGGAAGCACGACCCTTTACATAACCGTTTTCAATTAGGTTTGTTATTACATCCTTTGCATGGTCAATAGGAATGGCAAATCCCAGACCCTCAATATTAGAGCCGCTTGACTTCGCATTAACGATTCCAATCAATTCTCCCTGATCGTTGAACAAGCCGCCGCCGGAATTTCCCGGATTGATTGCCGCATTGGTTTGCAGCAGCTGCATTGTCTGGTTATCAATCGTGACCTCACGATCCAGGGCAGAAATAATACCACTTGTTACGGTACCGCCTAGCTCACCGAGCGGATTACCGATCGCTACCGCTGTATCTCCAACCTCAAGCTTGGAGCTGCTGCCCATAACGGCAGGCTTTAAGTTTGTAGCCTCGATTTTTATCACAGCCAAATCGGTAGAGGAGTCGGTACCAATCAGCTTGGCATCATAGGATTTTCCATCCTTCGTAGTTACTGTGATTTTGCTGGCACCATCTATAACGTGGTTGTTTGTTACGATATAACCATCCTTACTCAGGATAACACCGCTTCCTGCACCGGATTGTACTGCCTGCTGGAAATATTCGTTATTTGAAACAGACTCTGTTTTTATTTCCACAACACTGTCCATAGCCTCATTGGCTACATCTTTAACTGACATACTGGATGCATTTGCTGTATTGTTTTTAGAATTTGTTTTTTCTACAGACTGATACAGCACAGTGCCGGAGCCGTTTGATTTATTGAGCTGATACGCCAGTGTAGCTCCTCCAAAGCCGCCGCCGACTGAGATAAGCAGACAGCCGCTTATGATACATGCATTGCGATGCCGCCGGATAAAGGATGGCTTCTTTTCTTTTATCGGATTTGTTTCAGGATTCCCTGACATGTTCATATCAGCTGCTTTCACATCCTCCTGGAACGTTTCCTGTTTTGTTTCTTCCTCATTATGTTCTTCATATACTTCAAAGTCTTCCATATACGTATCCTCCTTTTATGAATAGGACTCTGTACAGCCTTGTCCTTTTACGAGTCTTATTCTACACAAATATTATCTCAGAAAAATATAGTAAATGTGTGAATTTCATATGAATTCTGGATGGAATGTGTGAAAAGATGCCGGAAAAAATCGAAAAATAAAGAAATAATAGTGAAAAACACGGAAACTTCCTTAACCATACAGACATGTTGTGCTATAATGAAAAGGGATTTTCTGAAAAGAAATGATTATCGTCTGTAGTTTGCGATTAACATAACACGATTGAAAATAAAAAAGTTGGAGGGTAAAGCATATGGCTAAAACAACGAAAAAGAAAACATTGACAAAGAAACCGGCAGCAAAAGCAACTGCAAAGGCTGCGGTAAACAAAGAGGAAGCAAAAGCAGCACAGGAGCAGCTGAAGCTGACGGCTGAACCGGAAGCGAAAAAGATAACCGCAGAAAAAGAACCGGAAAAAATCACAACGAAAAAAGTAGAGAAAATTGCAGCCGCTAAAGAGGCAGAAAAACTGACAACGGCACCGGAACCGGAAAAAATTGAGACAAAGGAAGCTGTAAAACTGGAAGCTAAGACAGTGAAGACTGCTGCGAAGGCAGAGGAAGCAAAAACAGAGGAGCCAAAGACAAAGGCAGAGCCTGCGAAAAAAGCGACAGCTAAAAAACCTGCAGCGAAAAAAGCAACGGCGAAAGCAGTGAAAAAGGATGAAGGAAAAGAAGCAGCTGTAAAAGCAGAGGAAAAGCCTGCCAAGAAGGTGGGGAAAGCAGCTAATAAGACTGCAGCGGCAGAAGCTGCGAAGCCTGCAGCAAAGAAGGCTGTAAAAAAGACTGAGGAAAAGAAGCCTGCAGCAAAAAAGACACCGGCAAAAAAGGCGTCAGTGAAAAAAACAGACAAGGTTAAACTGGATGCTTATGCGGCATTGTCACTGGATGAAGCAATTCAGAAGGTTCAGGCTATGGGTGTACAGCATGTATATGAGGATTACACAAGATTCCTTCTTGATGAAGCGGATTTGAAGCAGCTTGCAAAAAATATCATTGAGGGAAATGCTCTTGCAGATAAAGGATTCACTTATGAAAAGGATGGCGTTGATACAGATTTAATTTCTGTCGTTCTGGAAAAGGTGGCGGATACAATGGATGTAAAAGCTATGGACTACAAGGATCTGAAAAAGGATATCACAGCTTGCCTGAAGGCTGAAATGGGGGAAGATGCTGAAGCAAATGCTGCCGAGTACCTGAAGGAATTTAAGGTTTGCGAGAAGCTGCTGATGATTGGACAGCGCAAGAATATTACAGAGGCATCTGTTATCAGTGATCTGGTAGGTGCTGATGTGGATGCATTTGTATCACATTTCTTCCAGTTCGCATATGCAATCCTTCCGGGATGGCAGTATGATGATGTGAAGTTCTACGAGGATTTCGCTTTTGCGGTTCTCTCTCAGTACAGTGATCTGTATGAGAAGTACCAGCTGAACATCCTGCTGGATGTTGCGGATCTTTATATCAAGCATGGCGATTTCGGTCATGGTGATGCATGCTATGGATATATTCTGCGTGATAATCAGATTAAGGACTATATTTATTACCGTTTTGCATCCGTATATGAGGGGATTGATTTTAACAAGGCTAAGGCACTTGCTTATGAATCTCTGCAATACGTTGACGGACGTTACACATACTATCAGAATATCATGGATATCATTAACAAATAAACAAGAAACGACCGGAGATCATATATTTGATTTCCGGTTCATTTATATAAGATAGTGATTACAGCAGTAGATGGATAGTACAAATAGCCGCAAAAGCAAAAATAGGGCTCCATAGCTGCATATAGATTATTGTAATTGTACTGCATTACTTGTTTGTATACGCATGCTTATCATGATTTTAACAAGGTTGTAATATTGTTTACAATTACCATATGACCGTAGTGGGATGGAAAATCAACTCTGGCTGTTGTACTCTTATACTATAGAAGAAAGAATATATAGGTAGGATGACCTTAGTATCATATATTCATTTTCCTTTTTTATCAATTAGTGAGGAATTCTTCATGCATACATTATTCACAGACAACGCGATGTTCTGTGATCTTCTATCGAATTTAGGAAAAATACGAAATGTAATAAACTATTCTATTACAGGAGTTACAGTAATTTCAAATTATTATACGACTGAAATAGTAATGCTTTGTAGAAAAATTTGCAAAAAAAGCAAAAAGTGCTTGACGTAAACTAATGTTATTTGTTATACTATACAGGCAGTTAGTTATATGGCGCGTTGGAGAAACGGTTAACTCACTTGCCTTTCACGCAAGCATTCACGGGTTCGAATCCCGTACGCGTCACCAATAAAGTAAATGAAGTCCCTTTATGATAGGGGCTTTTTTTTCGTGTGCTCCGTGATTACATAAATATCAGCCTTCTACATACACATAAAAAGATCTCTAAATGATGAGACCTTTTCTATTCCATTGGCGATATGCAGCTTTTATTCTTTATCCAGCAGTTGAAAGAAATCATCCAGCGGCATTGGCTTATAAAAATAATATCCCTGTATCGCATCGCATCCGATAGATGTAAGAAACTCCACGTCCTCTTTGCGCTCTACACCTTCAGCAATAACATGCATTCCAAAGGACTGAATCATTGTGATCAGCATTTTCACTATACTTTTCGTATCCTTTGTCATCTCATGCCCAAAAAAACAGCGGTCAAGCTTAATCGTGTCCAATTTACTGTTACAAAGAAGATTATAATTAGAAAATCCGTTGCCAAAATCATCCAGGGCACAGGAAAAACCTTTTTCATGAAAATTCTGAATGTGCTCCTTCAACATATCTGCATCAATTTTAATTGTTTCCATAAACTCCATTTCCAGATATTTAGGATCCATATGATAGGTATCTGTAATCTTGCAGTAATCCTCCAGCAGCTCCTGACTGTAGAAAAATGAATTGGAAATATTAAAGCTGATCCGAACATTCTTTTTTCCCTTAATCTGGCGCTGTGCCATTTCTTTTACGACCTTATCACATAAAAACAGATCAATGACACGGACAAAGCCATTTTTATTCAGGATTGGAAGAACCTCCGCAATAGGTATCATGCCGCCTTTACCATCCGGAAGCCTCATCAGCATCTCTCCACCAATAATCTTCCTGGTCTTTAAACTGACCTTCGGCTGTATATAGGGAAGATAGCGCTCCTCCGTCTTTGCCTTTGCCGTGAATACCTCCAGCTGACAATACTGCATATACGTTGTTTTCATTTCCTCCTTGTATATCTCATAGCTGAATACTCTGCTCTTTATGCTTCTGCTGAATTTGCGGCAAAATTCTGCTCGGTCATATGCAGCCTCAAACGGGCAGCTTTTATCATTCATTAAAAAGATACCAAAGGATGTATAAATGTTGTGAAAGATATCGCGATCCTCTATATCAAATATCGCATCTACTGCATTGACGAGCCAGTGCTTTTCTAATTGCTCCAATGCTATATACGCTTTTAAAATTATGAAATTATCATCATCATGATAAACAATAACATCATCCTTATTCAATACAGCTTTCACTGCCTCCATAATCAGGCTCAAAATCTCCGCAGCACGCTTTGTACCATATGTATATTCGATAAAACGAAATTTTTTTATATTCATTGCGATTAAAGCATAGGGCTGATCAGTTAGAAGTGCCTGGTTATATGCCTTCTTCATTATATCCATTCCTTTGGAATTTCTCATGTCCGCACCTCTTTACAGCGTGATTCAATTATATTGTAATCCGCTTCTGTTTATATTATATCACGAAATTCAGTATTCTTATGCGGCATCGAGTGTTTTTTAATAAGGTGCTTTCGTAACAGCAACGATTGAAGTGAACATTCGATCATTGGGCAATACATTAACTGTGATGTGTACAAATATTGCCTCTTTCATTATTTCAGATAGAATGCATTGCATTATAATATTATATGTCATATAATATTGTTGAAGAAAGGTGATATATATGACATTTCAGCTTGGATCTGCATTACTGGATGCCTGTGTGCTTGCGACGCTGCATAAAGAGGATACCTACGGATATCGGCTGACACAGGAGGTCAAAGTCGTAATGAGTGTGAGTGAATCAACGCTGTATCCGGTACTGCGTAGACTTATGAGAGAGGGATATCTGGAAACCTATGACCAGCAGCATATGGGAAGAAATCGAAGATATTACCGGCTTACTGATGCAGGGCGAAAGAAATACAAGGAATATGTAGAGGAATGGAAGACATTCTCTATGAAAATCAATGAAATTCTAAAGGGAGGAAATGAACATGAGGAAGGATGAGTATATAGCGGAATTAAAGCACCGTCTGGCAGGCTTTTCAGCATCGGATATGGAGGATGCGGTTTCGTATTGTGAAGAATATTTTGAGGAAGCAGGAGAAGGGCAAGAGCAGCAGGTCATAAATGATCTTGGCTCACCGGCAAGATTTGCAGCACAGCTGAAGGCAGAGCGTTCCATACGGCAGGAGCAGCAGTATCACGGAGATTCCAGAAGGAAAAATCCGAACAGCTCACTGAAAAATGCAGGAATGATCATACTGGGAATCTGTGCCTTGCCAATTGCATTGCCCCTGATGCTTGCCGTTGTGGCGGTCATATTTGCCCTTATCATTACCGTATTAGCGCTTGGTGTGGCAGGGATTGCTTCCTTTGCCTCCATTCTGATAACCGGTATTCCACTGCTGGCATCGGCGGTTACGAATTATCAAACGGCAGGAAATGCCTGGATTGCAGGAGGCGGAGGACTTTTATGCATCGGGCTTGGCCTGTTGCTGTCCATTCTGTTTTTTACACTGATTCGCTCCGTGCTTCCGGCATTTACAAATGCTTTAACACGGCTCTATCATAAAGCACAGGGAGGAAGACGTCATGAAAAAGCATAGGGGAATACGCATCGCTGTCATCGTATCTATCATATTGATGATTACGGGATCTTTATGTATCGGGGTAGGAATTGCAAGCGGTGGTGATCTGCGCTATCTGCATGTGGGAAAGGATACCGTTTCCTGGTGGCCGTTTCAGGGAACCTTTGGCATAGGCTTTGGAGATTACGATACCGCTTTCTGGCTGGATGATGATGAAACAGATACAGCTTCCCGTTGGGAACAGCCTCTGCAGGAGGTCACATCACTGACCCTGGATATCAGACTGGGGGATGTTCGGATAGAACGGGGCAGTGAAAATAAAATCGCATTTCTGCATATCCGTAAGCAGGATGTTTCTGTCGATGACAAACAGGGTGTGATAACTGCGAAGGTTGAGAATTCCGATGTGTTAAGAAACAATCGCAAGGATGCGGTAATCATCACACTAAAGGATGCGCAGTATGACCGTATCCAAATAGATAACAAGCTGGGAGATGTGCAGATTCACAATCTTTCTGCACGGCATATCGGTGTGGAAGAAAAGCTTGGGGATATATCACTCAAGGATATTATATCCAATGACTTAACAATAAAACAGTCAGCCGGTGATATCGAAGTGGAAGGCCGTCTAATGGGAAACAGCATCATCAAAAGCAGCATGGGTGATATCGAGGTTCAGGTGCATGGATCGCAGGAGGATTACCGCTATAAGGTAAAAAATTCTATGGGTGATACGCAGATACAGCAGCATGATTATGATGTACATTGCGATGTGGAGGAAGGAAACAGCTCCAGTAAAAACTATATACAGCTGCATAGCAGTATGGGGGATATCGAGCTGCATTTTGCATCATGATGGACTTTGATGCACTCACGAGGGACTGTGAAGCAATATGGCAATCCTGCGGCGGAACAAAGCTGCGGCTGCCTGCCGTAAAAAAAGAGCTGCAGAAGGAGAACATGAAACAGCTGCATGCAATGAGGAAGGACTGGCAGACATTTATGGACAGGGCTATGGAGCACCTGCAGGAGGAACAATGGAAGCAGGAAATGGATCTGCGTGTGCTGGAGCTGCTGCGTAAGGAGAGCATATTGAATTTTAATGCCCTTGAACCACAGGTACAGCAGGAATTTCTTCATATCACCAAGCAGTTTATACGCGATGCCATGCGCTTTGATTGTGAAATACAGCTTGCGGATATCATGCAGGCAATGCGTAACGTATGGATCATTCTTCTGCTGGAGTGTATGCTGGAAAGGCCGCTGTGTTATCATAAGGCGATCTTTGCTTATAGTATGCTGTATCCGTATACCGATAATTTTCTTGATGATCCAGGGATAACACCAGCACTGAAAAAGGCTTTCAACCACTGGCTGACGAAGCGGCTCAAGGGGGAGGTGCAGAGAAATACACAGCCTTTATATCAGGAAGTAGATAAGCTGATTACTATGATTGAGGAAACCTTTCACCGCCCGCAGTTTCCACAGGTTTATGAGGCACTGCTGCGCATCCAGGAAGGACAGGTTCTTTCTCTTTGTCAGGGGGAGAGGCTGTCCAAAGATGAGATATTAAAAATTTCCATCTATAAGGGAGGGGCCTCTGTTCTTGCGGATGGTTGTTTAATGGATGGCACGTTACAGCAGAAGGAAGCAATGTTTTGCATGTCTTACGGGTTTTTACTACAGGTTGCGGATGATATTCAGGATATGGAGGAGGATCGTCAGGCACAGCAGTATACACTGGCAAGTATATTAAGCAGCAGACAGGAGCGTTTGAAGCTGGCGGAACAGCTGCATACGTATATACATGAGGTACTGTATCATCATTGTCCAATAAAGAAGCAGGCTATGATCTCCTTTGTTGAACAGAACTGCCGCTTTTTACTGCTTGCATCTCTGGCCAAACAGCTGCATATGCTTCCTGCAATGTTTGCAATCCGGCTGCGAAAAAGTCTTCCCATCGAACTGGATGAATTTTCCCTCATGCTTCAGGACAGCTCCTCCTGGCTGCAATCCAACAGGCTGAAAACAGTGCTGCACGCCTATACGAAAGCTATATGACAATACACTGTAAATATAAAAAAGACTTACCCGCTCACAGCTATGATCTGTGTATTGGATAAGTCTTTTCACTGTGTAATTCCTTTAAGGATATTATCTATTTTCCGATATACGTAAATCGCGGTGTCAGCTTTCCATCTACGAGAATACTCTCACAGAACATGGAAATTGGCCGGATCCAAACAGAGCCGTCACCATATAGCTGACGATATACGACATAGCGCTCCAGTGTTTCACTATGGGTTGCCACATACAAAACACTGTAATGCTTACCCTTGAAATGCTGATACTTACCAGGCTTGATTTCCATGCTCTCCACGGGAACACCTGCAGGCTCTTCCAGTGATTTCACAAAGATAGGCACGGAATAGGCGGCGGTACCTTCCGGAATTTCTTCCAAACAGTCTACGCTTTCTTCCTGCACCTGCAACGGCTCTTTTATTTCAGAAGGCAGGGCATTGTCATCCTTTTGCAGAATGCAGGCACGTTTGGCTTGGATTAAAAATTGCAGCGTACCATGTACAGCCTGATACACCTCATTACTTAACAAATCTCTCCAGCAGCCATCTGCAGCATGTATTTCAGCACAATATTCCTCATCCGCAACATTGCATGCAATGTATAACGTTTCCTGTTGATTGCTTCTAGCAAATACGAATTGTTCATTGCGCAGCAGGATTTGTTCATAGGCACCCTCACTGCATGCGTTCAGCTTATGCACAGCAGAAAGCCTTGCAATATGCTCACAGAGTGCATCGAAGCTATATTCCTTTAGCTTCAGACATGGCCGGATATCGGCATCACTTCCATTGTGCTTGCATCCCTTTACCGCAAACTCACTGCCATAGTAAATACTTGGAATACCCGGCATCGTAAAGAGCAGGGTATAGATATTGAAGAGATCCTCTTCCTTTTTTACAGTGCTTGCCAGGCGGTTTACATCGTGGTTATCAACGAAATTGTAGAGCCTTAGCTGCTTGTAAATACCGCCGCTGCCAAATTGACGGTTTAAGGAATATCCAATTTCAAAATAGTTTTTCTCATTGTGTGAGGAATACAGGCCCTTATAGCATTCATAATTGGTAACGGAATCCAGCATATCCGGATTTGCCCAGCGGTTGTAATCCCCGTGAATAATTTCTCCCATTAGCCAGAAATCAGGATTTTTTTCCTTACAGAAGGCTTTGAGTCTGCGGAAAAATTCCGGACGGATACAATCTGCGGCATCCAGACGCAGGCCGTCAATATGGAATTCATCCATCCACATAGCGATGCTGTCCAGCAAATAACAAACAACATCTTCATTTGCCAGATTCAGCTTGACCAGATTATAATGACCTTCCCATGCATCATAGGTAAAGGCATCGTTTAACGGGCTGTGTGCATGAAAGTGCAGATTGGAAAACCAACTGCAATACGGAGATGCCTCTCCCTTTTCCTGTACATCGCGAAAGGCCCAGAAGTACCGTCCGACATGATTGAATACGCCATCCAGTACAATGCGGATGTCTGCCTTATGCAATGCCTCACAGACCTCCTTGAAGTCCTCATTCGTTCCCAGGCGATGATCGATCAGGCGATAATCGCTTGTATCATAACCGTGCTCATAGCTTTCAAACACTGGCCCGAGATACACGGCATTGATTCCCAGCTTTTTCAGATGGGGAATCCAGTCTGCTATCTTTTTAATAGAATGTGTAACCGTTTCCTCGTGATATTGTGCTGCGCCGACAAAGCCCAGCGGATAAATGTGATAAAATACTGCTTCCTTGATCCAGCTTGTCATAAATTCACCTCTGTATATAGTATACCATGGAACGGGAAAGTCAAAAAGAAAAAGGATACCTTTCGGTATCCTCTCAGCGTTTATTCAATAGGAATAAACCGTTTTTCTTCAACCTTTTTGCTTTCTTCCTTCGGGAAGGTGATCTTCAGCTCTCCATTATCAAAGCTTGCACGGATATCCTCCTCACGGATGGAATCTCCGACATAGAAGTTACGTGTGCAGGAACCGCTGTAGCGCTCCTGACGGATAATGTTACCTACATCATCCTTCTCTTCATTGGAACTGTTTCGTGCGGCTGTAATGTTGAGATATCCATCCTTTAATTCCAGATGGATGTCTTCCTTCTTATAACCAGGCAGCTCCATGTCCAGCAGATAGTTACCGTCTACCTCACGAACATCTGTTTTCATGCAGCTGTTGCTCTTTGTGAAAAACGGATCCTTCCACATGTCTTCAAATGTGTCTGTAAATACGTCTGGTAAAAATCTCATCATAAAGTCCACCTCTTTCTATATAATATATGAATCAGATTTTTCAGATGAGTATAAACGATTGCAGGATTACTGCCTGAACACATCGCCTCGATTCCTGAAACACATGTCCTGCAGAGGCCCTACCTCATCTTCACTGATATTATATCACATATTTTAGCACTGTCAATACAAGAGTGCTAAAAAGAAGTAATTTTCTTGTTTTGATTCGTAGTTAACCTAAGCCTATGTGAATTTCAAGTAGAATATGGTATGAAATGGGAGAGAGGTATTATTCATCCATACTTCTTCTGACTTTTTAAGGCTGTGAATTGTAATATTCCCATATGGTAAAGAGCGAGTAAGGGGCTTCAAGAGCGATTGCTAAAAAGAAGTTACTTCCGATACAGAATGAACGGTAAACAAAAGCGCCGCCGGCAGAGTGATATTTCCATAGAATTCATCCAAATACCTTGCGATAAGGAAAGAAATTACAGCACGCATCGTAGCATCTGAAAATTTGTAAATAGACACAGTTTTTCAGAATTGATCAAGGAATTGCACTATTCATCATAGCATCCATGATTTATAGAAACAGCTTCAGAGAATCCTTCGATCATGATATGCAGACTGATATGCGTAGGCTATAACAGTAACCCGTTATTAACAATAGGAAGCTATGCATGCTATGAACAAGGAAAGTCCAAGCATCAAAGTCTTAAAAGGGAAGGGAATGGATGCTGAAAAAAATAGACGATTTTCTATACCGTCTATTTCTACGATTATATTTCAATGAAATTGCAGGGAAAATAAATTTTTCTTTTTCACAAGCTTCATAAGGAGATTACTTTCACAGGCCGCGTAATTCATGTCTTTGTATATTCAGCAGCCTTTGTGTGTGATTTTCCTTTTACAGCCGCTTTATGCGGAATGCTTTGAATAGATTGTGTGACCTTCCTTAATGGTTTCCATGACCTGAATATCACGTAGCTTCATCGGATCCGTTTTCAATGGATTTTCACTCAGAATGACCAGATCCGCAAGCTTTCCGGATTCCAGTGTACCTTTCTTATCCTCTTCAAAATACTGATAGGCTGCATTGATCGTGACTGCCTTTAATGCCTCCAGAACACTGATCCGCTGCTGTTCTCCTAAGACCCTGCCGTTTTTGGTTATACGGTTTACTGCTGTCCATACACTTTCCAGCATATCCGGAAGAATGACCGGTGTATCCTGATGGAAGGTGAACGTGATGCCGTTTTGCAGGGCGCTTGCCGTACAGCTTATATTTTCCGCACGCTCCTTACCGAAATTTACAAAATGTACATCTCCCCAGTGATAAACATGGGCTACAAAATAGCTTGGCATGACCCCGGTTTCCTTCAGCTGCGGCAGCTGATCCGGACGCAGTGTCTGAGAATGAACCATGACAGGGCGTGTATCGGTTGTTTTCTGTTTACTGTGATGAAAGCCGTTCAGCATCTGCTGACTGGCTGCATCCCCGTTACAATGAACCAGAAGCTGGCGGTGCTCGTCCAGTGCCTGCTGAACATAGCCATCGACCTGCTCATCGGTATAGATTGGATAGCCGCAATAATCACCACTGTTTTCATACGGCTTGCTCATCCATGCAGTCTTACCCTGCGGAGAGCCATCCAGAAACAGCTTATAGCCTCCGATACGGAAATGCTTTTTATAATCTTTTAGATCGGTTCTGCTTCGTACAACCTCACTGTCCTCAACGATATCCACATAAGCCACCATATCCAGCAGCATTTTTTCATTATTTCCCAGCCGCTCGTAAATATCCACTTCACTTTTATGAGCGAAGCCCTCCTGCGCTGTTGTAATACCGAAGCTGGCATAGATTTTCTGTGCCTCAACCGCATAATCATCAATATGATCCAGACTCATGACACGTTCTCCGGGGCCGCGCATGAAGGTTACCTCCTCCATATAGCCGTTCAGGTGTCCGTTCTCATCACGACCATAGCTGCCACCCTCCGGATTTTGCACACTGTCATCCAGCCCATACAGCTGCAATGCCATAGAATTCAATACTCCCATATGGAACGAGGAATGTGCAAGAATGATCGGATGTCCTTCACTTACCGCATCCAACTCCTGACAGGTTGGATGGCGATGCTCTGCTAGTGCATTGTGGTCATACCCGAAGCCCATGACCCACTCTCCACTGGCAATCTGCTTTTCTTCGATATAGCGTTTGATTTCCTTTTGAATATCCGCCACGCAGGTACAGCTTTTCAGGGGAACAAACTTCAGTGTGTTCGCAAACTGCAGCAGGTGGGAATGTGCATCGATAAAAGAGGGCATCAAACACTGTCCGTTCAGATCAACGCGCTCACAATCCGCTTCACATAATGCTTCCAGGCTGGATTTTGACCCAACAGCCTGAATTAAACCGTCCTTAATCAATAAAGCCTCGCTGTATAAATCGTCATCCTTCATCGTTAAAATCGTACCATTTGTATATAATTTCTGCATCCTTCATCATCTCCTTTGTTTAGATGCATGCTTACGCCTGTTCTTTTTTTGTAATCGTTATGCCGCCTGTGCTGAGAATACATACCAGAGAGAGGATTCCTAACACATAAAGAGCATATTGTGTGGAGTGCATACGGGCCTGTGCATTGAGGCGGACAAGCTCCTGCTGCTCCTGTGGCTTCATGGGAATATCGGAAAGTGTGGAAATAAATGCTGTATCCGACATAAAGCTAACGTTTTTTGTTTCCTCCTGCTGTATGACAGCTGCGGATATTTGGTTATCCTTCTTCATGCCGCTGTCCAGATTGGCATTGATCGTGAATATCATCACCATACCCAGAACTGCAACACCGATTGCCTGTCCGACATTTCTTGCGGTTGCCTGTATACCGCCGGATTGCTGTGCATCACGCTCATTAACTGCCAGTGCGACTACATTGCTTGCCTGTGAGCTTAACATGCCCTGACCGACTCCGGCGATAATCAAACCGATATACATACCGATGGAGACACCGTTTTCCTGCAGGGATAATGCCATAGGGATGACAGATACAGCAAGCAGGATATAACCGATACGAAGAATCGTTTTCGGATGAATTTGTGCTGCGTACTTCGGTACTCCCATGGATGCCAGAAACATCGGAGCACCCACACAGATCATGGCGATTCCGGTTTGTACGGCATTAAAGCCACCGACTACCTGCAAATAGGGATTCACCAGCATGACCGTTCCACCTAGATACAGAAAGACGATTGCACTTGCAAATAGTCCGGCACGTACCTGTGCAGATTTCAGAAAGGAGGAAGGAAGCAGAGCACAGCCGTTTTTCTGCTCAATGCTTTTCTCCATAACGACCAGCAATGCAAGGACGATAATGCCAAGCGCAGCCAGCGGCAGGGAAGGGGAAATACCGAATACGGTAAACGGTGCCTGCAGCGGCGTAATTAAACCCCATACCGAAATTTTGGAAATTCCAATCAGAAACAGGAATAGTCCAAGAGCGGCAACAATGGTTCCGCGTACATCCATTTTCAGTCTTTGTGCGGAACGCTCCACATCGGGAATCGCATAGGAGCCAATCAGAATCAGCAGGAAGTAAACCGCGAGTGCTCCAAATGCAACACGGAAACCAAAGGCATCCAGTAAAAAGCCTGCGACAATCGGTCCCGCAGCAGCGGCGATACCGGTAGCGGCGCCGATGGCACCAAAGGCAAAGACACGCTCCTTTCCGCTATAGATTCCCGGAATCAAACCAAGAACGGAGGGAATCATAAAGCTGGCTCCAAGACCAACCAGCAATCTGCCGCCCCAGGTAAACATCACAACATTTGTAGAGATTGCCAGCATGAGCTCTCCAACGATAGCGAGAATCACACCGATGCGGAAATTCTTTTTCCAGCCGATAATGATTCCCAGCATACCTCCGGCAACCATAAAGGCTCCGGCACAGAGCGAATACACCATGTTGGCAAGCTGAATATCATTCATACTTGCGTTCAGTGCGGTTATTAGTGAATTCGTTGCGACACTAAGTACCGCATTATCCCCGGATGTTCCAATTTGTGTAAACATTAGAACAATCAGTGGAAGATATATCATCTGTTTCTTTTGTTTTAGTACAGTTTCCATGTTATTGCCTCCTCAAATACTACTTACTTTCTATACCATAGACTATTATAGGCCTGTCTATGGCGTTGTTAAGTAGTAAAATTACCGGAACTGTGGTAAAATTTTTACATATAGAAGGCGGGAAAAATATGAACCAGCGACAGCGAAGAATGCTTCTGTATCTGTTATCACAGAAGCACTATCAGCCGATTCAGAGTATATGCCAGGAATTCGGCTTCAGCGAAAAAACGATACGCAACGATATCAAGGCAATCAATTCCTATCTACACAGAAACAGTGTAAATTCCTTTATAGAGGCAAAACGGGGCAGCGGTGTGCGGATGCAGCTGCAGGAGCAGGAGGAGGAATATGTCCGCTATATTCTGGAGTCCAGAGTGCTGGAAATCAAGCCGGATCTGGATCGGTTTTATCACGGTATGATCCTTTTACTGTTTACACAGGATGTATATACGATGGATACACTTGCCGATGAGCTGTATACCAACCGGCTGCAGCTTAAGGAGGATTTGCAATGCTGGGAGAGTATGCTGCGCATGTTCCAGTTGAAAATAGAAAAAGGTACGCATCTGCACATTGCCGGAGAGGAGCAGCAGATTCGTCTGTTTGTTCTTTATTATTTTTATCAGCGTGCAGATAAGGCGATGATCATGAGCATAGAGCCGGTATTCCTGCAGGAGCATAAAGCCCTGTTCCGCAGGATTCTTCATATTTATGAGGAAGCCTATCAGCAGCGCTTTACAGCAAATGCACTGCATCACTTCAGTATATATCTTGGCATCATGATGAAGCGGATTCAGATGGGGCATGGACTGCAGGATGCAGTGTGCTATAAAGGAAATGAAACTGTACACAGGCTGCTGCAGGAGTATTTTCACATGGATGTCAATGCGTTGGAAATGCAGTTTCTGGAACAGATGATCGAAAGCGGTGCACGGCAGTGGAATAGAAGCATGCTGCATAATTTTGCTCTTACTAAGGAAACAAAGGAGCTGGCTAACCGGTTTTTTAACGGACTGGTTCAGGAATATGGGCCGCTTGAGGATGAGGAGCTGCCGGTTTTGTTTTCCATATTGCTACAGACCGCAATACTACGCAGACAGCATGGTATGCGGGTGCTGCATTATCACGATACCCAGGTAAAATACGATTCCATGGCAGAATGTCTATGTGTGATGCGTTTGTTTCACAGGGATGCGGCATTGCAGGCGTTGCAGCTATATGAAAGTGAATATACCCGCTTATCCATGCTTCTCCTTCCTTATTTTCATCAGCTCAAGAAAACAGAACGGTTTCGTGTAGGCCTGATTGTAAATTGCTCGCTGGAGCTGGCATATTATGGACGCATGCGGATTACAGAGGCGATCGGACAGATTGATATCGCAAGAATCCTGACAGAGGATGAAATCGATGCTGCTGCGGATGAGGTGGATTTTTTCATCACCTTTGATTATCTGCACCAAAGGGTTCCCAACGTTGAAATCAGCAGTATGATTCAGGACAGTGATATACAAAAGCTGCAGCTTTATCTGAAACAGCTCAGACAGAGCCGTGCCATGAAGCAGCCCATCCCCTGTACCCATCATCGCCGCCATGCGGAGAATGAGGATGCACTGCATCAGCTGTTATATCAAAAGCTGCATGATCATTGTACGGACATGAGCTTTCATGAGTTTGTATCCATGCTTGCGATGCATCGTCTGCTGCTGCAGGACTGTATGCTGATCGTGCTGTATGATGAGCGTATTTCTGCTTCCTTTATCTCGATGCTGGAGCTTAAAAAGCAGCTGTATATCGAAGGAAAGGCAATCCGGCAGGTATGTCTGGCAGGCTTTGCAGTATCCGGCTATGAGCATTTGCAGGAGGATATCATCCAGCTAAAGGAACAGCTGAAAAAACTGCTGCCGCATCTCACATAAAAACAGGAAGCCGTCGATGATGCTTGCGGTTTCCTGTTTTTGTTATATCCAATTATATGGTAAAGACATAATAAGCTTTTATGCTTAGGTACAGCTTTGTTACGAGGAACAGGCAGTCTGTACATCTATGGAAAAGAAATAAGGTGCTTTCTTATTCTCAGGATTTTCCTGCTTCCTGCTCTCTCATGTATACGGATACCCTAAAGGGAGTAAATTACTGCTTTTATACAATTATATATCGGAAAGCTTTTCCCGGATATTCTCTGCATCGATTTCTTCAATGCGTAAAGCAGGCTTCCCCAGATAATAGCCCTGTACAAAATCCACACCCATGCGCATTAGCTGCTGAAGCTCTTCCTTGATTTCCACACCCTCTGCGATTACCCGGATATTTTGACGATGTGCGAAGCTGATCATATTTTCCGCCAGCTTCTGACGGGTTTCATCCTTATGGATATCCCGCACAAACATCATATCAATTTTGATATAATTCACCGCTACATTCAACAATGTGGAATCATTGCTGTAGCCGCTGCCGAAATCATCAATCGCAATATGGGCATTCCAATGCTTTGCAAATTGCTGCTTGGTTTCCAGATAATGCTGTTCAATTTCATCGGTTTCTATCATTTCAATGACAAGGAGCGGCAGATATTCCGTGTATGCCTGTTCCAGACTGCGGGTCAGATCATCCAGCATAGGAATGCTTGGAATGGAATTGATAAACAGACGGGCCTTCGGGAAGGTTTCATGAAATGCATGAAACTGTGCTATGGACTGTGTCCAGGTCATAAATTCCACACGGTACAGCTGACTCTGCGAACGGGCAACCCGCAGAATATCCACCGGTGATGTAATGATGGTGCTACGTGGACGCATCAGCGCTTCAAATGCGTAGATGCTCTTTGTTTTCAAATCGACGATTGGCTGGTAGGCATAGCTGACCAGATTATGATCCAGAATCTCATTCAGCTCATTGCGTCCGCTGAGCAGCAGCTTGTCCTTATGATATGTGCTTGCCTTGAATTGTTCAATGCCACCCTTTTGTGTACTCTTTATGGAGTACATGGCGAAGTCCGCATACTTACTAAGTGTATCAAAATCCTTTGCATTTCTTGGATACCAGGCGATACCGGCAGACAGCCGGATCCGAATCTGTTCCTCTCCGGTAAAGGTGATCGTACCGGAATTGATCTGGCGGTGCATTCCCTCCACAAGAGCAAGGATTTCACTTTCCTTTTGATAATGGTGGAAGAAGACAAGAAATTCATCCCCTGCCATGCGGGATACGATACAGCGTGAGGAGGTCAGCTTTTGCAGGTAGCGTGCAGTTGCACAAATCAGCTGATCCCCTGCATCATGACCATAGGTATCATTGATAACCTTCAGATTATCCAAATCCCATAAAATCATGGCGCATATTCCGCAGCCTTCACTCTTTAAGACCGTTTCCACACGGGAACGGAAGGCTCTTCTGTTAATAAGCTGTGTAAGGACATCATGATCACGTTCGTAGGTCAGCTTCTGCTTTTCGCGGATTTCATCACTGACATCCATGACCACAATAACGTGTGTCCCTTCATGTTCAGAAAGAATGAAGCGCAGCCATGTTTCATGATCCTCACTCTGATGAGAAACTACATATGTCTGTACCTGCCGTCCCTCCTGCCATTCCTCTTTTTCTTCAAAAACCTCGGTTCTTGTCTTAAAGCTCTCAATTTCACGGTTAAATTCATCCCTTGTATAGGCCGTCCGCTTTCTGTTCTGGAAGCAGAGCAGATGCGGTATTTCCTCGGTACAGTAAATCAGGCCGGAATCGTAGACCTCGATCGCACCGATTGGCATATCCAGCGCATGAATTACCTGGGAGAGACGGGATTCCGCCGTGGACAGATTACGGCTGAGATCCTCAATGGAGGAAGCAAGCTCGTCAATCTCCAGAATGTTAACTCTTGGCAGAGCCATTTCATTGCTTGGATCAAAGCTTTTCAGCGCGCCTGCAAGCCGGGCAATCGGATGGGAGAATTTCATACTCGTAAACAGTGCAATGATAAAGGCGAGCACAATTGAGCCCATCATCGTCCACAGGAAGGTTTTCTGAAGCCGGATCGCACTGCTGTATAGTGCATTATATTCCAGCGTTCCAATCAGATACCATTCCTGTTCTACAAACGGTGTATTGCTTTCATACAGATGCAGCTGCTCCTGCTGCATAACCAGCTCCCGCTCATCTATGCGCAAAGAGGATCCCCGCTCTCCCTCAGCCTCCTCCAGCTTAAAATGCTTGCCGACAGGAAAGAGACTGCGATAGGTGGGGCCGTTGCTGTAAATAACCTCATAGGTACTGCTTCCCTTTTGCTTGCGTGCCAGCAGATAGGCATTGCTGGAATCATCGTTCAATTCTTCATAGGGAAGATATTTCTTTAGAAAATCCAGGGAAATCTCAACTCCGGCAACGCCGTACACCTTGTGGTCACTACTGATTAGGGGAAAGGAATAGGTGATAAATTCTGTTTCATAGCTTTGAAAACGGATGCTGTCTCCCCAGTAGCCGTAGCTTTTGATATTCTCTGTTGGATTTTCTACTGCCGCAAGATACGGCTGAAAATAAAAGCCGTCATTTTCATCCTCCCGGGTTAGCTTCATGGAGGTTTTCCATTCCGAATGCAGGGGATAGCCCGCCTGCTTCAGTGCCGTAGCATTTCCAAAGCGTGCGATAATATCACTTTTATCATTATAGGTATCTCCGGGCGTCCCATCCGTCAGATAATACGCCGGATACGTATCCGTATGAAAAACATCCTTATCAAAAATCACATACGAACCGGTGATATATTTCAGCTTAGAGAACGCCTCCATTTTATCCAGAACAGCCTTAGGCAATTCTATTTGTGACGGATTCGCGGCAGCACTCTGATATACCTTTTCACATTCCGATAACAGCTCCTCGTAGTTTTCCTGCTGATAAATATCGGTAGTCATGATTTCCTGAAGATCGGATACACGGAATTTCACCCGTTGATGAAACAGATGATAGGAGATATCCTTCAGGCTGGAGATGGTTCCGCCGGCAAAAACCGTTCCCATGAAGATCAGACAGATTGCCGCACCGGTCAGTGTCAGTGTAATCAGCAGTCTGCGAAACAGGGAATTCCTTTGCATTATGCATCACTGTCCTTCATCTTTGCATTGATATCCTTTGTAATCTGTGTAAACCATTTCTCAAAATTAGCATCGCTGAGATAGGGCTTTACTGCCTGCTCGTGGCTGGTACCGTTCTGCACTGCCTTTTTTACAGCCGCAGCATCCGCACTGCATTTTTCATTCAATGCGGTTTCTAGGTAATTGCGGATTCCATAACTGCCGTCAAAGGATTTCTGTGAGGTCAGTGTGCTTTCGGATACAGTTTCCATTGAGGTTTTCACAATATCTTTTACTAGCTGATTGGCGGTAATCTTTTCTTCTTTTGTAATCGTATTCCAGGACGCAAAGGAATTGGCGTCCTTTTTGACCGGTAGATAGGAGGATTGTACAGAGAACAGTGTATTTCTCTCCTTTTCTGTGAACCATTTCAAAAACTGGATGGATGCATATTCCTGTGTTTCATCGCTTTTACTAATTGCCATTCCCGCTCCCTGCGTGATGGCGTAGCTTTTTTTACCTGCGAAATTTGGAACACGGCGTACGATATAGTTCACATCATAGCTATTTCCATCACTGCCCACGATTTCATTTGGAAAAAAGGTTGCACCAGCTGAGGAAGCCACACATGCAATGATATCCTCTGTTTTCATATCATCACTGGCAAAGCGTCCGTTTTTCGCATAATACCCCTTCACAAAAGGAATATAATACTGATCCCAGAGCTTGCGCATGGTTTCCTTACTGACGGTGAAGGAGGCCTTTTGACCGGATATGGTAAATAGCGGTGTCCCTAGCTGTTCACTTCCGGCATTGAGATAATTCATCAGGGCATCTCTTCCAAAGAAGGATTTTCCTCCACTGTATGTATAGTATTTTTCCGAAACAGAGGTGAGTCCCTCCCAGGTATCCAGATCCAACAGCGACACCTGCTCCTTTTTCGCAAAGTCATCCCATATATTTTTATTTATGACCATGATTTCCGTTGCTTTCGCAATCGGGAAGATATTTACATATTCATGATCGTACAAACTGCCGTCCTTCATATAATCATCCACGTACTCCGCCATCTCCTCATCGGACATATAATCGTTTATGGCTACCAGCTTATCTGCCTTTTCCATATCCTCAGCAGTATCTCCATAGGCAGCGAATATATTCGGCAGCTCCGGCGCATTGACCTTTTTGTCTAACGAGCTTTTTAAATCTGTGGATATGTTGGAAATACTTCCTTTCGCAACAGCGTCTACATTGATTCCCTGTTTCTTTCCCTGTGTTTCATTAAATTCATCCACAAGCTCATCAAATGCCTGTTTCTGTGAACCGCTGTAATAATGCCAGAGCGTTAGTGTGACCGGCTTATCTGGATCCAGCCCATGATCGTTGCTGGAGCATCCCTGTAACAATACAGCAGATGACAGGAGCAGACATGTGGATATAAGTCTGATTTTTTTCATGAAAATGTCCTCCCTTTCATGGTTTTTGTCTATTTCATTATACCACATAATATTCCATATTTGTTTCCACATACGGAAAAGCTGTCATTTCCGAAAAAAAGATGTTCCGATAGGGACAAGGTATCGTGATTATCATTAAAAACAAGGATGAAAGAGGAGCGCTTTGCTTGTGGCATCATTATTTTAGGAGATGACAAGAGCAATTTCTTCCTTCGCCTGTTAAAAATCATGAAGACAGGTCATGAAAAGCTGTCTCAGGTAGAAATTATGGCTTTATAAAGTAGGAGCTACGATTCACAGTTTTTAAAATATATGGATGAAAACGCAATGGTACAGCTTGCAATAAAATGAACAATACATGCTGTTTTTCTCTGCTTCTGATGAAAAACAGGGAAGACTGCGTTGACTGTGATCCATTATGGAAGGGATACAGTATGGATGAATTATGAAATTCTTATATGAAAAATTTATGACAGATGGAGCTAAGAACAGGGAAACGATACGCGCAGTTTCCTTTAAAGCACCACTTAATATGAGGGATTTCCTATCCGTCAAAAATATTATGGAGCTGTAGAAAAAAGAGATTATATAGATAACAAAAAAAGTCAAAGGAGGAGCGGGATAACCTTCTCAGAAAGCGTTGTATATTGAAGTTTCATATGATTGTTCTTAAGCTGTAGGGATGTTTTTGCATTGGGAGATATTAAAAAGAATTTATATTTTATTAGATAAGGCAGGCCAGTACCACTTTGTGAACAATTCCCTGATAATCATTAACAATTCCTCATCACTCATTTCTTGCGGATGCTGTAATTGATGGATGATGGCAGAAAAGATTCCATTAAAATAGATATCCATAATAACACGATTATGAGCAGAAGCATCTTCAGGCGCGTTCAATGATTCCTGTAATCGCTGCTGCAATCTTCTTATAAATGAAGCTCGGTTAGCGTCGCTTAGAATAATTCCCAGGCGTTCTTTGGAATCGTAAAAGTGTTCGAGAATAATCTGAAAAAAACGATCATCTAAAGTGGGGGATAGTAACACCTGTGGTAGAAGAACAGAGAGAATTCCATCAATAAACTGATCTTCTGCATATTCGATTAGTTCAAAGACATCTTCAAAATAGCGATAAAATGTAGTACGGTTATAACCGGCAAGATTTGTTATTTCCTTGATTGTGATTTTGTATATATTCTTTATTTCTGCAAGACGAAAAAATGCAGTAATAAACGCTTCTCTTGTAGCATCTGTTTTTTCGGGCTGTTTGTTCATGAGTTCCTTTCCTATATCATGCGACACATGCTTATATTTGTTGCTTGATGATATGCCGCCATGTCACTATAATATGAATTATACAACATATGTCGCATAAAAGAAAGAGGTGATGAATGGATGAAAAAAGATAAACTATATCAATGGTGTGACCAGCTTTGGTTACATGTACTATATGGAACAGGTATCATGATGAGCTGCTTTTTAATTGTAGGATGGTCTGAATCATCGATTCCAAGTAAATTGATGTATTTGCTTACAATCATGGTTCCATTACATGTGTTTGAGGAAAACACACTGCCAGGCGGTTTTTTCTTTATGAACAATCTGGGGCAGAAATCGGATAAGCCTATGATGTATCCTCAAAATATGATGACCAACATGATTACCAATCTTGGCGCTGAAATAGTGTTTATTACAGTACTTATCTTTGCTGATTATATTCCCAATTCAGCAGTTGTGGTCGTAATAGTATTTGGATATGCAGAATGCATTCATCACACTATGGATGGTATTCGAATGTACAAAAAATATGCAGGCAGAGGTAAAAAGACCATTTACGGCCCGGGTACAATTACATCCTTTGCCGGATTGATACAGTTAAGTACATACGGTTTGGTATGGTTAACAAAACAGAGTGTAGGTGTAAATGAGGTGATTATTGGAATCGGGATAATCTTATCTGTTGTGATTGGACTGATTTTGATTCCGTTTCAAATATCAAAACGACTGCGGAGTCAACGTTTTGCATTTCGTAGTAAGGGATATTTTGAAAAATACGAAAAAATGTAAGGAGAAAAAAATGGAAAATCAGGTATTAGAGGCATTAAAAACTAGAAGAAGCGTGAGAGAATACAGTGATCAGATGGTGGAGCAGGAACAGCTTGATGCTATCATGGAGGCTGCAACGTATGCACCGACAGGGATGGGACAACAGTCGCCTGTTATCGTACTGGTAAAGAACAAGGAAATTAGAGATAAAATATCGAAGCTGAATGCGAAAGTAATGGGAAGAGATATTGATCCATTTTACGGAGCACCTGTAGTTGCCATTGTCTTTGGGAATAAAAAATCTGTACCTACCTGGCTGGAGGATGCAAATCTTGTTGCGGGGAACCTATTGAATGCGGCTCATGCAGTTGGTGTGGGTTCTTGCTATATCTATAGGGCAAAGGAGGTATTTGAATCGGAAGAAGGACGCAAGCTGTTAAAAGAGTGGGGTCTTAATGCAGACTATGTTGGAGTAGCCAATTGTATTTTGGGATATGGGAAGGGTGAAATGCCTGTTGCAAAAGAACGAAAAGCAAACTATATAATTGAAGTGTAAATCTATTAGCATAATTATAAACAGGAGGCACAGAACGTAAAAGGAGTGATTCTCATTCGGTGGATTACTCTTTTTCTTTATGGGAAGTATTCTAATTTTTACACATTTTAAAGTATGAAAAATTTAAAATCAAATAGGGCTTTTTTCCGTATGGGACTTAAATGATGATCAGTTAAGAATAAAAAAGCTTCAAAACCCTTATAAATAAAGGCTTTGAAGCGTTAAATTCAATGGTGCGGGCGACAGGACTTGAACCTGCACGCGCGAAGCACTAGATCCTAAGTCTAGCGTGTCTGCCAATTTCACCACGCCCGCATGAGTGAATGCCATATAATAATACAATAAAAATAACCATTTGTCTATAAGAAAATCGATTTTTTCAACCTTTTCAGATGAAAAGGGTTATTGTTCATTGATATATAAGAAACAGCTTTAACTTTATAGTTCATAAAAGAATAAACTGGTTAACAACCTGGTAAAAGAATTGAACAGATACATTTTTAATGGTCAATAACATCCCTTAAAAATAAAAATTATGAAATATATAAAGAATTTTTCTGATTTTTTAGGAATTTTACATTTTCTTTACGTATGTAATAGTGTAAAGCATAAGTACATGCGAAAGGAAGTGAAGAATATG
>ENA-OWPN01000979-OWPN01000979.1-human-gut-metagenome-genome-assembly--contig:-NODE-979-length-30949-cov-4.013627_pt1 | contig 30949 bp, 25 predicted proteins | sample MGYA00248266_ERZ651850 | MGnify/ENA primary metagenome ERZ651850 (study PRJEB26924, sample SAMEA4378296) | human gut metagenome | biome: human gut; feature: human-associated habitat; material: faeces... | reverse complement strand
AGGCGTGTAAGCAGATTATTGATATGAAATATATCGAAGGCCTAGAGCGAAAAGGGTATAAAGATATCATTGGCTATGGTATTGCCTTTTATAAAAAATCCTGTGTGATTGTAGCTGTCTTGGATTAACTGAGGGAGTATTTAGGCATTGTAAGCAGATAAAAAGCCACTGTTTGATCTAGGACAGTGACTTTTTTTGTACACCTTTCGCACTCTGTTTATATTTCGCTATCTGTTTTGAGAGTTGGTATCGAGTAGCAAATCAATCAGTTTGAGCATACAGCGCTTCTGCTCCTTTGTCATGAGCCTCCAATTTCTAAGTAAATTCTGTTCTTCCAGTTCAAGCTTTTTCGTGCGTGTCTCATCATAAAAGAATTCACTCAGAGTCATATCCAGGGCTTCAAGCAATGCTTCCAGTGTTGAAATCGTAGGAAGGTTGCTTTTCTGGAATAAGGAATTGATGGTACTCTGCGGTACATCTGCTTTTTTAGCAAGTTGATTTTCATTTAGTCCATGCTGCTTCATCAGAAATTTCAGTTTATTCAGATAATCCATGACAATCTCCCCTTCTATAATATATTGTAATACGATAAAACGTTATAAAAATAACGAATAGACGTTATAATTAACGCATAAACGATAGCATTAACGAAAAAGCGATATATTTATGTCAAGATATACGGAAAGTTCTGGTAGATAGATAAGTTGTCCTGTTCTCCCGATTTACATTGCACATTAACACTGCATAAAAGTAAAATCACACTACAAAAGAAACAGGATGGATCATTTCTATTCACGGATATTTTCCATATGTGTGAGGTAGTGTTGGATGGTATGAAAAATGAATAGCACGATTCTGCTTTGTGAAACAGCATATTGTTGATCATTTCTGTATCAATATTAAATATGAGGCAGTAGAGGGTTTCTTACCATTTTGTGATATTTAGCGAAAAGCGTTGTGTTCCCTTTATTTATCTTCTATAATATAACATGGTGATTTATGATGAAAGAGTACATATTAAAGACGAAAAAAGATGGTTCCAGCATTACGGTACGGGATGTACAGCTTGTACTTCTGGAAATGCTGAAGGATATAGATTCACTGTGTAAAAAGCATAACATCAAATACTGGCTGACCGGTGGAAGTGCCCTTGGTGCGGTACGCCATAAAGGCTTTATTCCATGGGATGATGATGCGGATATCGGTATGCTGCGGGAAGACTATGAAAAATTTCAGAAAGTGGTTCAGGAGCTGGGGGATGACTATATCACGCAGTGTTTTGAAACACATAAGGAATACAATGTTCTTGTTCCTCCGATGAAGGTACGTAAAAAAGGCACCTTCTGTGTGGAATACAATGCCTTGCTGAAAAATAAATGCAAGGATAGTGATGGTCTGTTTATTGATATCTTCGTTCTGGATCATGTGAGTGAACATAAAGTAAAGGACTTTATTTGGAGAGTGCGTAATGGAATCCTGATGGTGCTGATAACGATATTTGAAAATCTGCACATCAATCCGCTGCTGTTGAAGCGCCGCTTTGTACGCAATGCGAAGAAATATGGCGAAATCAATAAAAATTCTCCTTTGATCGGATATGATCTGACCTGGACGTTTAATTCCTTTTTTCATCCGGTTGTATACAGCATGGAAAGTGTTTTTCCTATACAATACCTGGAATTTGAGGATACGATGCTGCCGGTTCCAAAACGACCTAAGGATATGCTGGATGTTGAGGTATCTGTCCAGCATATGAGCTATCCGCCGTTAAAGGATCAGGTACCCAAGCATATTAAGGATATCGAACTGCATGTTTAACAAAAGAATGGATGGAAGAAGAAAACAGAAACGGAGGATTTCTTATGGCTTACGCACCCCGGCAAAGAAGGTATAAGGTTCGCTGGAAGATTGTCATACCACTGCTAATACTCGTAGCTCTTGTTTTGTATGCAGCCGTGGGACTGCTATTCCCGCAGAAAAAGGAAGAAGTAAAAAAATTCACAGTTTGCGGATTAAACAGTGAGGATACCATACAGCTTTTAGATAAAAAATCCGCAGATACGATAACCGTGAAGGATTATGTGTTTTATGGAGAATCTTTGGGCTTGTATACACAGACCTATAATGCTAAAAGCGACAAGGATGATCTGGCTGGTAAAACAGTGGAGCTGCATAACCTTTGCACCGATGAGACTATACCGATGACGATGGATTCTACTGTCGATCAGAAAATAACGCTGGAGGATCTGGCTCCGGGATATTATGAGGTAACTGTGATTGATAATCTAGTGAAAAAGCGTGTGATTTATGATGGCTCTTTGACATCCACTGCGTTTACGACCGTACAGCGCAAGGGAAGTGTCAATGAAGTGAGGCTGATTGCACAAAAGGATCTGTTGAAGGATTATGATAAAACGCTGGATCAGAATTATTTGTTTTTATCCGTGGAAAAAGCAAAACCAAAGGCTGGAGAAATTGATGTGTTACTAGATCCTTATGGCATGAATACTGATTTGACCTATGTACCAGATGAAGGAAATAAAGGAAACGGAATCACAGAATATAAGGAAACCTATCAGGCTGCCGTATGGATGAAGGAAGAGCTTGAAAAACACGGCTTGCGTGTGGAAATAGCAAAGAACAGTGCCAAAGAACAGCCAAAGCCTGCCTATGGTGAGGATGGAAGACTGGCAGACGGCTATAAAAAGCATGCTCGCTACTATATTTATCTGCGCTTTAATACTAATCCGGATGAGAGTGTGAGCGGTGTGGAAATCTGGCATAGTGCTTATAGCAGTCCAACGCTTGGGAAGCATATTATGTACGGACTGGAAAAACAGCTGGGTATGAGTGGCAGTGCCTATACAGATGCCAACAATCCCGGGGTCGGTGCAAGTCCGCTGATCAGTGGCGGCTATGACATGTATTCTAACATTCGGGAAGCAGGCGGGCGCGCCACTATGGCAGGAAAAGGCAGTGAAAATGCCCGTAAGGAAAATCAGTCCTTTGTGAATGCGGATGGCATGCAGGGGATTGAAATTGATTTTGCCTATGTAACAAATAAAGAAGATGCGGAGAACTGGCTGAAAAACAAAGAGAAGATCGCCCGTCAGGCGGCTGCTTCTTTCGCCGGCGGTATCAATGCGGCTAACTAAGAATACGAATCGAAAAGAAGAAGGTGGAGATGATGAAATATCAGATTCATAAGGGAAGCAAATATTACGGAGCGACAACCGTATTTGAAAATATACAATTTGAAATAAGGAATACTGAAAAAATAGCCATTGTCGGACGCAACGGCTGTGGAAAAACAACACTGCTGAAAATCATTGCGGAGTCAGAATCCCTGGACAGCGGGGAAATCCATAAGGAAAACCGGTTGAGCATCGGCTATCTGGCACAGACAACCTTCGTGAACGAGACTGCCCTTGTTGAGGATGAAATGGAGAGTGCCTTTGAGAATGTGAAGGCGCTTGCTAGACGTCTGGAGGAGCTTACTGAAAAAATGCGCAGCGATCATGGTGATGATGTGCTGAATGCCTATGCGGATGCACAGCAGCGCTTTGAAGAAATGGGCGGATATACGTACCGCAATGAGCTTATGACGATTTTTACGAAATTCGGATTTCAGGAGGAGGATCTCAAACGTCCGGTTTCCTCCTTTTCCGGAGGTCAAAAAACACGTTTGGCATTTGTCAAGCTGCTGCTGAGTAAGCCGGATATCCTGTTGCTGGATGAGCCGACGAACCATCTGGATATCGATACGATTGAATGGCTGGAGGGATATGTGAAGCGCTATCCAAAGGCTGTGGTTCTGGTATCGCATGACCGTATGTTTCTGGATGATGTCGTTGATGTTGTTTATGAAATTGAATACGGTGTCATGCGCCGCTATCCAGGAAATTACAGCAATTACGTGGAAGTGAAGAAAAGTGATTTGGAGCAGCAGAAAAGCGCCTATATCCGCCAACAGAAGGAAATACAGCGGATGGAGGAGCTGATTGAAAAGTTCCGTTATAAGAAGAACAAGGCTGCGTTTGCACAGTCGAAAATTAAGTACCTGGATCGAATGGAGCGAATAGACGATCCCAAAAGTAATGAAAAAAGCTTCCATGCCCGCTTTATCCCCAATGTAAAAGGGGGAAAACGGGTGCTGGAGGTGCAGGATCTGACCATTGGCTATGATGAGCCTTTATGTACTGTGAATCTGGAGGTGATGCAGTCTGCCAAGATTGCAGTTATCGGGCCGAATGGAAAAGGAAAATCAACCTTTATGAAAACACTGATGCATCAGGTGGAGCCGCTTGCGGGAAGCTTTCTGCTTGGTCATCAGATTGAAATCGGTTATTTTGATCAGGAACTTGCACAGTTCAACAGTGCCAATACGGTTCTGGAGGAGGTCTGGAATGATTTTCCGGATTTGAATCGTACGGAGGTACGCACGGCACTGGGCTGCTTTCTGTTTACCGGAGATGATGTGTTTAAAACTGTTGACTGCCTGTCCGGAGGAGAAAAGGTTCGCCTGAGCTTTGTAAAGCTGATGCTATCACATCCGAACTTTCTGTTGATGGATGAGCCGACCAATCATCTGGATCTGATAGGTAAGGAAGCACTGGAGGAGTCCCTAAAGGATTACGAGGGAACCATGCTGTTTGTTTCTCATGACCGTTACTTTATCAGTAAGCTGGCAACAGCAATCCTGGTGATTGATGATGGAAAGGCACTCTATTACCCTTTGACCTATCATGAATATATGAATAAGGATAAAGAGCAGCCGGTAGAGAAAAAGCAGCGCTCTCCTGAGAAAAAGGAAACCGGCAAGCCGGAGCGCTATATCAATTACGGTAAGGAAATCAGTAAGCTGGAAAAGAAGATTGCCGGAAAGGAAGAAGAGCTGGAAGCCCTTCGAGAGCTGCGCTTTGAACCGGAATATTATCACGATTATCATAAAATGCAGGAGCTGGATGATAAAATTGACCTTATTCACAATGAAATTGAAAATCTGATGCAAAAGTGGGAAGAATACAGTGAGAAAGTAGAAAGCTAAGAAAGAAGGGATTCACTTGAAGGTTTTTGAACATAACAAGCTGGGACATATGGAGTTGAGCAATCGCATCGGAGTACCTGCCATGTGCACCTATATGGTGGAAACGAAGGATGGTGTGGGGAATCTGCATCATGTGGCACATTATGATACCCTGGCGAAGGGACGCCCTGCCTTTATCGTACAGGAGGCGACCGCGGTCAATGCCCATGGGTATATCAATGCGGAATGTCTGGGGATATTTACTCCGAGACAGCGGCAGATATTGAAGGATATTGTGGATTGTGTACATGCTTACGGTGTGAAAATCGGTATTCAGCTGAATCATGCCGGAATGAAGAATTCCTTCGGAAATCAGAAATACGGACCAATGGACAGGGACGATGTGATTGGTCTGGATGAAGCAGGCATTGAAGAAATCATTGTGAATTTTGAATTTGCAAGCCGCTGGGCGAGAGAGCTTGGCTATGATTTTGTAGAGGTGCATGCGGCGCATGGATATCTGATCAATCAGTTTTTATCACCGCTAACGAATCAGCGAAGCGATGCTTATGGTGAGGATCGCACTCTGCTTTTGCGTCGTATCGCAGAAGGCTGCCGTGACAACTTTGAAGGGGATGTCATTGTGCGTATTTCTGCTGAGGAATATGAGGCACAGGGATTGCATGTTGATGATATGCAGCCAGTCGCTCAGGCGATTGAGGAAGCCGGAGCTGTCGCAATTTCCGTTTCAAGCGGCGGATTGAACAGCTCCGTGATTGAAGCATATCCGATGTATCAGATTCCCTATGCTAAAAAAATCCGTTCAATGACCTCACTGCCTGTCATGGGAGTCGGGCTGATTACAAAGGAAGCTGAAATCGAACAGCTTTTAATGGAAGAAAGCTGTGATTATGTTCTGTTGGGGCGTAAGCTTTTGCGTGATCCGTTTTTTCTGCTGAAATGGCTGGATCATGTGCATATGCTTCATGAGGATGAAATTGGTCAGTGTCTGTATCGGGGAATCCATAGGAAATAGAATACGGCAGCCTTTGGGCAAATGTCGTGAAGCTAAGAAAGCAAAAACAAAGCAACATCTATTTGTGTTATTTAGATGCTGCTTTTTTTACTGTTCACATTATGAAAGCGAAAGAAAATGTTAAATTTTTTTCGAAAATAAGTCAAAAGTATAATAAAAATGTTTTCATGTTATACAATTAAAATAATATGTAAAGCGGCTTTTGTATAATGATGCTGAACTTCGTCCTATTCTTTATCCTGATATTTATATGGAAGCATTATTATTTCTTAGCTTCCTTATTTATTAAAGTAGTTAAACTTAATACCAATCATTGGTCTTCGTGCTGTTTTTTATTTTCATACAGCGTAAGAAACAGCATGTGTCAAAAATGAAACATGAGGTATTGTATGATACATATAGGCGGTGATGACATGGTTGTGCAAACAGAACTGGTGCCTGTATGTATGAATGCAGCGTGTGAACACAGAATAAATAGAATGCGTGCTGAGGTAGTTGAGGCTTTGTGTATCGAAATACATGCTGTAAAGATCATAAAGCTGTATCATATGCTTATTTGGGCTATGCGCTTCAGAAATTACAAACAGCTCTTACGTATTCTGAATGAAAGCAATGTATCTACAAATACAGACCTGTGCTATTTTTTCTGGTATGAGGATGAACCTGTATTTCTTCAGAAAAAGCCGTTTTATGATATATATTGCAGGCTATGCAGAAAGAGTCGTGCATCTGTTTCCATAACTGCATTAAATAATAGAGCATCACAGCTGTTCAGTCAGTTTCTAAAGAAAGCTTATCGAATAGACATCTGTAAAAAGCATGTGCATATTACTGAAAATTATCGGAGGGTAGACATCGTATTCTGTAGCAGTAGCTTTCACATCCTTCTACAATATGCCTGCTTTCTGGCATTGTATGAACTACTTTCTGTATGTGGAGCTATCGTGCTAGTGGATTGCTTTATGAGGCTAACTGCAGAGCAAGCTGTCTTGGTATATGGAAGTATACGTGATTTGAATATCCAGAATAAACATTTTATTTTTATAAACAGAAGGAATTGCAGGGCATTGAAAAATCCTGTCGCAGGATTCCCGCAACAAGAGAAGGTGGTTTAATGAGACAGATAACGATGAAAATCTTTGGTATCGGTGATCGGGGAAATTCTATGATTTGGCATATGCTGCAACAACCGCTGCAGGGCGTGGAATATATCGCAGTGAACACCAATCAGCATTCTCTGAAACAGTTTTCTGTTAAGCAAAAGCTTTTGCTTGAACAAAACCCTATAAAAGAATATGGTACAGAAGCTGCTACAGAGCTTGGAAAACGTGCTGCACGATCCTGTAAAGAAGAAATCATTGCACGTATGAAAGGTGCTGATATGGTATTGTTATGTGGCGGCCTTGGCAGTGACATGGGAAGCGGCGCACTTCCTGTATTTGCACAGCTTGCAAAGCAAATGCATACCCTGACGATTGCCTTTGTGACATTGCCCTTTCCTTTTGAGGAGGAAAAGCGAATGTGTATAGCGAAGAGTGCACTGGAAGATATTTATACAAATGCAGACACCTGTATCACTTTATCCAATCAATATATTCTCCAACAGCTAAATAATACGGAAATCAAAAGTGCCTGTTCCATGGCTGACAGGATGATACAACAGGGAATTCAGGCGTTATATGAACTAATTACCATACCGGTCTATATCAATGTGGATTACGCCGATATCCGTACAACGATGGCAGAGCAGAAGCATGGTTTTATTGGTGTTGGTTATGGTCGTGGTGCATATAAGGGGGAGCAGGCTGTTGCACAGGCTTTGTCGGCATGTCTTTTGGAACATGATATAGCGGGCTTGCATCATGCAATCGTACATATATGTGGAAACAGTGCACTGACGCTGGATGAAGTACAACAAATCATAAACCGTATTCATGATGAGGCAGGAGAAGCATTGGATATTATTTTTGGGATGGCATTTAATGAAAACCTGCAGGATGAACTTATTGTGACGGTATTAGCAGCTGGGGGATAATGCTTTTTACGCCTATATCAAAATCGTGATATAATGAAAGAATGAAAGGAATGATGATGTGAATAAAAAAATGCTTCCTGTATGTGTATTGAAAATTTTGGAGGAATACAGTGACGCTTCTCATCCCCTGCAACAAAAAGATATCATTCGATTGCTGGAAGAAAATTATCAGCTGGAAATCGCAAGAAAGGCACTGGGAAATGTTTTGCGTGAGTTGGAGGAGCTGGACTATGATATTTGCTATAAAAACGGATACTATCTGGATGAGCGTCAGTTCACAAAAAGTGAGCTACACTTTCTGATTGACAGTGTTTTAGCAGATACCACCATGACCAGGCTGCAAAACAGAGAGCTGCTTGAAAAATTACTTGGTAAGGAAAGCGCGTATGTAAAAAGGGGATTTACCCATGTACATACTGTCTCTCAGCTCTCTCATGGAGATAATCCTGAATTTTTTCTGTCCATTGAACTGATACAAGAAGCGATTGAAAAAAACTGTAAGGTTTCGTTTGATTATTATTCCTATGGGTTAGATTTACAACTACACAAACGCAGAGAGCGTCCATATGTTGTAAACCCGTATGAAATGATGGTATCAAACACACATTATTATCTAATAGGAAATTATGATGCCTATGATGATATATCTCATTATAGAATTGATAAAATACGAAATGTAAAGATCCTAGAAGCATCACGCAAGGCTGTTACACAATTACCAGAATGCAGAAACGGATTTGAATATCCAAGGCATCTGATGGAGCATATGTATATGTTTGCTGGAGCAAGTGAGCATGTGAAAATCAAATTTAAAAACTGCATTGTCGATCAAATTGTGGACTGGTTTGGGAAAGAATGCCGGATAGAGCAGATTGATCATATGTATTCCTATCTATTTGTAAAGGTGAACCGCAATGCTTTAAATTACTGGCTGAAACAATATGATGAATTTGCAGAAGAAATAAAGGAGGAGTAAGTAAATGGCAATAACATACAAAGGAGAATTTCTGACACATAATATGTTTGATTATGCTACAAGTGAATTATCACAGGATGCGTTTTTCTGCTGGCTGCTGAGTTATTCTACACAACAGGATAAAAAAGAATATGGAGATTTGTTTCGAGTGTCACAAAGCTTTTTGAAACATATGCTAGGTAAGGAAGAAAGTGATTGCGAATATTTCGTAGAGAAAATCGAACGGCAGAAGAAAATTATAAGCAAAGATCAACAGGGATATATTGATATTTTTGTGACATTGAAAAACAAGGGTCAAACTCTGTATCTGATCATTGAAGATAAAATCAATACTGGAGAACATGATAACCAGTTAACAAAATACTATTCCGCGTTGCTTCAGGAACAACAATATAACTGTGATAATTTATTTCTGTCGTATGTAAAATCAGAGTATATGATAAAATCTGAAAAACAGGCTATGGAGAGTTTAAAAGAAACTAAACTTTTTCATGGACACATGACAGTGATTGATCAAACAGTGCTGTTACAGATTCTTAGGCAAGAAGGTGATGCAGCAGAACACATTATTTTAAATGATTTTATAAAAAAACTGAATGATAAAATAACTGTGGTGAATTTCAATGATTCTGCTTCATTTCAATTGGTTGGTACAAACAGTACAGTGAATTATGAATATTTTGAGTTTCTTACACAGCTGGATATTATCAAAAATCATAAATTTTGCTGGTGCGGTTATGTAAATAATGCAAGAGGGGGATTTCACTGTCTTACATGGAATGAGCATAAATTTGATAAGGAGCCCTTTTCATCCATCTATTTGCAAATGGAAATTCCGCCCTATAGTGAAGAAGAAAAGGAAAAGAAATTGCGTATTGTATTGAAGCTGAAGGCATATGAAGAAAAAAACGCACTGTTGGCTGCTGATCCTGATCTTGGACAGAAAATCAGAGCGGTCAGGGAAGAAATCAATGCTTCCATTTTGGAGGCTGATAATGGAGAGGAAGAATTTTCATATGAAACGAAATATTTTAGAATAGGGCATACGATGAGAGCGGGATATATAGCATTTAAGGCAGAAGAGTATCGTAAAGCAATTGATACAATGAATACGTATGTGGATAGAGTCCTGGAAGCCTTACGTGCAAATCATATATATGAAGTTGAAGCTTGGGAATAACATCGCAGTTTATAAAATGAATACGCATAATTCCTTTCATTCTGCACATCTTAACAGCAGGTGATGCAAATGAATAAGGAATATGAGAAACTAAATACCTGTTTAAAGGAACAGATGCAGACGGATTTAAACTTCGATATCGTCGTAAAGCCGCTGCTGGTGCAGGGTGTTCATATGAACCTGTATTTTGTGGATGGCTTTGCAAAGGATGAAATACTGGAAAAAATGATGGAATTTCTGTTGAAGGCTGATTTAAAGAACTGCGTGGAAACTCAGGATGTGCAGACCTTTTGTGATTCGTGGCTTTCTTATCTGGAGGTAGATGTACAGCCGGACTTTGCGGCAATGATTACCTCTGTATTGAGCGGCAGTGTGCTGTTGATTGTGGAAGGATATACGAAAGGCATTGTCATTGATGCCAGAACCTATCCGACAAGAAGCATGCAGGAGCCGGAGGACGATAAGGTGCTGCGCGGCAGTCGGGACGGTTTTGTGGAAACCCTGATTTTCAATACGGCACTGATTCGCAGAAGAATACGGGATACCCATCTGCGAATGGAGTATCACAGTGTTGGCTCGATGAGTAAAAGTGATATCGTTTTATGTTATATGGATGGTCTGGCTGATAAAGATTTACTGGATGACATCCGCACAAAGCTGTCGGAAATCCATGTAGAGGCGCTGACCATGGCACAGGAGAGCATTGCAGAGGCACTGGTTCCCCATAAATGGCTCAATCCGTTTCCCAAGGTGCGTTATACCGAGCGGCCGGATGCTGCCAGCAGCAATATACTGGAGGGAAAGGTCATTTTAATGATTGACAACTCTCCCAGCGTCCTCATTCTGCCAACCAGCTTTTTTGACTTTATACAGGAGGCACAGGACTACTATCTCCCTCCGATAACCGGAAGCTACTTACGCATTGTGCGGATTATGGTTTTCTTTTTGACGCTGCTGGTTACACCGCTCTGGTATTATCTAAACTGCAATCCTGCACTCACACCCGACTGGCTGCAATTTGTCCTCATTCAGGATAATATGAATCTGCCGATTATCGTGCAGTTTCTCGTATTGGAATTTGGTATTGACGCATTAAAGATGGCGTCCCTGAATACGCCCAGCTCGCTGAACAGTTCCTTCAGTATTATCGGAGCGCTGATCCTTGGCGATTTTGCAGTAAATGCCGGCTGGCTGGCACCGGAAATCATTTTATATATGGCCTTTGTAGCACTGGCAAACTTTACACAGCCAAGCTATGAGCTGGGGTATGCAATCAAATTCATGAGAGTGATGCTGCTGGTGTTTGTCGCAATCCTGCCCACATGGGGCTTCTGGATTGGTCTTGCCTGTATGCTGGGAATTATGGCAAGTAATCGCACGGTTACCAAAACCTCCTATTTCTATCCGCTGGTTCCGTTCAATCCGCATGACTTTAAAATGATTTTCGCAAGGAAAAAGCTGCGTGGAAAAAGCAGCAGCCGTTCTTAAAAAATTTTCTTCCATAATCCGAAAAACATGTTACCATATGCATGAGGATGTGATCTGCATATGGAGAAAACGATACAGGATAATTTACTGGCGCATTTCATGGAGCTTTTGTTAATGCCGGCCTTGCTGTACAGCTATCGCGATGGCGGTGTCCTGTACTGGATCGTATTGATTCTGATGGATGACTATATAATAAAGCATCAGGATGTGAAGGGTTTGCTGCCGCTGTGGGGGGATGAACGCTATAAAAAGGATATCCGTTTGCTGCTGGTTCTCGAGGGCTTCATGCTTGTGGGAATCATCATCATAGCCTTTAAAAACTGGCAGGTTTCCGCAATTCTGCTTGTGAATGACCTGATTCTTGATTTTATCGGGATTTTTGGGCAGGATAATACAAAGAAAAACAAATAGGAACTTTAAAAATAGTGGATTATGTGCTAAAATAATGCCGTAATGTTAAATGTTAATAGGAGGAATTATAACATGGCAAATTGTTTAGTTGCACAGTCTGGTGGACCAACTACCGTTATTAACGCATCCTTGGCCGGTGTGGTACGCGCAAACCAGTTGAACCCTGTATATGACCACGTATATGGTGGATTAAATGGTATTGAAGGAATTCTGGAAGACCGTTTATACGATCTGACAAACATGAGCGAGTACGAAAACAGACTTCTGCGTCAGACTCCGTCTTCTGCACTGGGAAGCTGCCGTTACAAGCTGAAGAGAAACGATGAAACAGATTACCGCAAGCTGGTTGAAATTATGGACAAGCATGACATCGAAATTCTGTTCTACATCGGTGGAAATGACTCTATGGATACTGTTGATGCACTGAGCCAGTGGGCAAAGGCAAACAACATTAACAAACGTTTTGTTGGTATTCCAAAGACAGTTGACAATGACCTGATGGTTACTGATCACTGCCCTGGATTCGCTTCAGGAGCTAAATTTGCTAATGCAGTTGTAAATGCTACTTGGCTGGACTACAACGTATATACACGTGAGGAAGTATTTATTCTGGAAACTATGGGTAGAGATGCAGGGTGGCTTGCAGGTTCTACTGTTGTTACCGGAAGAGTTGACCTGATCGTTCTGCCAGAGGTTGATTTCGATAAGGAAAAATTCCTGGCACAGGTTAAGAAATGCATGGATGAAAAAGGAAAATGCTATATCGTTACAAGTGAGGGTGCTCACTATGCAGACGGTACATACATTGCAGCAGGTGAAGCTGTAAATGACGGTTTTGGACACGCTGTATTAGGTGGTGCCGGAGAAAACCTGAAAAACATGATTCTGGAGGCTGGAATCGCTCCACGTGCAAAGGTACAGGATTTAAGCACAGCTGCAAGAAGCTCTAACTTCGCACAGTCACTGGTTGACGTAACGGAAGCATTTGAGCTTGGTATGTCTGCACACAGCAGAAGTGCTGATGGTAAGTTTACAGGACATGTAGTTGCTGTACAGAGAGAATATGTGGATGGAAAATACAACGCTAAATTCATCTCCGGACCAGCTGAAAATTTCGCAAACCATGTAAAGCATGTACCGGTTGAATGGATTCTGCCAGATTACCAGGGTCTGACTCAGGAATTCTATGACTATATCACACCACTGATTCAGGGTGAACCTACACTGATCATGGAAAACGGTATTCCTAAGACAATCGTTCCTTTTAATAAGAGATAGTCGATAAATGAACATCAAGGAGGATGTGTTCTCAGATTGAGACCATCCTTTTTTTGTACTGTGATAGAAGTGCGAAAGGGTGTCCATAAATAATGCACAAATTTATCATTTTGTCTGAAAATAAAGTGATTCACAGCAACCTGATGCATTTGCTTTCATAAAAATGATGGTTTTCTTTCATGAAAATGTAAACAAAAATGACATTTTCGTGTGAAAGTGAGAGTTAAAATATTGTAATTCTATGTGAATTACGATATAATAAGGTCATTATCAGGAATGATAGGAGGGAATTAGATGAAAAAGCTATTAAAAGTGATGGCCGCAGCAGCATGTGCGCTTTCACTGACAGCCTGCGGTTCATCCAAAAAAGAAGACACAGTCGTAGTTGGATGTGAGGAACTGACAGGAACCTTTTCACCAGTTTATTATTCTTCTGCATATGATGGATATGTAGTAGACCTTGTTTACAATAAACTGATGGAATATGATTATGACGGCAATCTGCAGCCTGCATTGGCTGAAAAAACGGATGTTGCCAAAGATGGAAAAAGTATCACCTTCCATTTGAGAAAGGGAGTTAAATTCTCAGACGATTCTCCATTTACAGCAAAAGACGTAGAATTCACTTACAAGGTTGTAACTGATCCTAGTTATACTGGACGTTATGGACAGACAACACAGTATGTTAAGGGATCCGACAACTATCGTAACAAGAAAAACAAAAAGGAGCCTGAATTCCCAGGTATCCAGGTGATTGATGATTATACAATCAAATTTGAATTTACAGAAGCTAGAAATGACAATCTGCTGACTCTGATGAGTATCGGTATCATTTCTTCAAATCAGTTCAAGGATGATTACGCTTACAAGAACACGAAGCCTCTTGAAAAAGCAATGGGTACTCCAATTGGTACAGGACCGTATGTGCTGAAAAAATGGGAATCCGGTTCAGGTGCTTCTTTCACCAAGAATGAAAACTACTGGGGTGATGGTTTTGAAGGCGTAAATAACATTGTCATCAAGCCTACAAAAATGGAGACAGAATATCAGGAGCTGAAGTCTGGTAACGTTGATATGCTGTTAGGACAGATCGAGCCTAAGAAAATCGGGCCTGCTTCTACAAATAAAGATCTGGCTATGAACCACTATCTGCGTGGTGGAATGGGTTACATTATGTACAACACTGCTAATGGTGCAACAAGTGATGTAGCAGTACGCCAGGCACTGACATATGCATTCGATCGTCAGGCATTTGTAGATTCTTACTATGAGTGCAAGGATTGTAAAGATCTGGATGGTGTAAGTATCGGTTATGTTCCTACTACTTATAATAACCCTATTTCTAAATTAGGTAAGGTTATTGATGGTACGGAAAAGGTTGACGGATTAGATAACTATTCCTATGACATTGAAAAAGCGAAGAAGCTTCTGGATGATGCAGGATGGAAAGTTGGTTCTAGCGGATTCCGTGAAAAAGACGGTCAGAAGCTGGAAATTAAAATCCTGTCCATCAAGGATCACGATATTCTGAGCAATCTGATTCCTATGTGGAAAAAGGCTTGGGGTTCTGAACTGAAAGCTGATGTTAAGGTTGCTACAGTTGACTTCAATACATTGCTGAGCAAAGTATATGCTGACAAGTCTCTGAGTGAATGGAACCTGTTCTTCATGGCTACTTCTTATACTTCAGATTCTATGTCTGACATTTACACAACATTCAATTCTGCATATGCAAAAGAGAATAACGATAACTATTCCCGTCTGAAAGATACTACTCTTGATAAGCTGATGGACGAAGCTATCCAGGAAATGGATGAAACTAAGGCTATCAATAAATGGGTTGACGCTCAGAAACGTATCAATGAAGACGCTGCAGTTATCCCTGTATACGGAAACACTTACTTCGATATTTATAACACGAAAATTAAAAATCTGAAGACGAGCGCTCTGTATCCTTGGACGAAGGGTCTGAAAGACGTTACGGTCGAATAGTAGTACTGGCTATAAACGAAAGTGTTTCAAATAAGAGCAAGGAATACTTGCTCTTATTTATGTTTTTTATTTCGGAGGTGATCTCATGCTGAAGTATATAGCAAAACGTTTGTTAAATCTGATTCCCGTAATCTTTATAATCTCCATTGTGATTTTCGGTACTGTAAAAAGTATGCCAGGAGATCCGGTTGATGCATATCTGGGAGTCGGTACACGCGCAACACCGGCACAGAAACAGCAGATACGTGAGCAGTTGGGATTGGATAAATCCATACCTGAACAGTACGTTATCTGGATTTCAAACATGGTAAGAGGTGATCTGGGTCAATCCATGAAGTATAAGGCACCAGTGTCTGATATCATTGGTGACTATGTTTGGAATACGTTCCTGCTGAACCTGGTTTCTCTTATCATTGGAGTGGGATTGTCTATTCCAATTGGAATCCGGCAGGCAACAAAAAAATTCTCAAAATTTGATAACTTCTGGACAGTGTTTTCCTTACTTGGAGTCTCTGTTCCTACATTCTTTTTCGCTTTAATTCTGATTTTCTTCGTGGCGTTGCCTTCAGGGTTTATACCTGTAAATGGTATGCGAACCCCGAATTTGGCAATGTTTGGTTATGATAACATCTTCCAGGAAATCAGTGATGTCGCATTGCATATGCTGCTGCCAACCATAGTACTTGCGTTTGGTAACTTTGCGACATTCTCCCGATATGTGCGAAGCTCTATGATTGATGTTATCAATCAGGACTATGTACGTACAGCTCGTGCTAAGGGATTGAAAGAAAAGACGGTTATTTATCGCCATGCCTTTAAAAATGCACTGATTCCACTGGTTACCCTTCTGGGCTTATATATTCCGTCCCTGTTCAGCGGTGCCATGATTCTGGAAACCGTATTTTTATGGCCTGGTCTAGGTAAAATACTGATTGAGGCAATTAACTCACAGGATCAAAGTATTATTACAGCATGTCTGATGTTTTCAGCTATTCTGATGGTTTTGGGGAACCTGCTTTCAGATATCCTGTACTCCGTGGTTGATCCGCGTGTCAAAGTAGAATAGAGGTGATTGGAATGGCAAATGAAAATGTAAAAGAAAATAAAACAATTAAACTGGACAAAAGCGATACAATGGGCCCTTGGCAGATTGCTTGGAATAAGTTTAGACAAAATAAAATTGCTATGGCCGGTCTAATCATCTTTGTGTTGATTGTTCTGGCAGTTATATTCGTTCCTATCATTAGTGGAGTGGATGTGGATGATTATAGTTTTGATTTAAAAAATATTGCGCCAAATAGTACGCATTGGCTTGGAACTGACCAGCAAGGACGTGATGTATTCTTCCGCTTATTCCTGGGAGGACGTATTTCTATCATGGTTGGTATTATAGCTGCATTGATTACGGTTTTCCTTGGTTGTGTGATTGGTGGCGTTGCCGGATACTATGGTGGCTGGGTCGATAATCTGTTAATGCGTTTTGCAGAAATTGTATACTCTTTGCCATTTACACCAATGATTCTGGCATTGGCATACAATATGCTGTGGACTCCTTCCAACATTAAAATGTATGTCGTATCTCTGCTGATTGGTGTTCTATCATGGCCGGGACTTGCCCGTTTGGTGCGTGGGCAGATATTATCTTTACGAGAACAGGAATTTATGCAGGCTTGTGAAGCACTTGGTCTGAATGATTTCTCTAAGATATTCAAACATCTGATTCCGAATGTATTATCCATGATTATTGTTAATGCGACATTGTCAATGGCTAGTGCAATACTGACAGAGGCAGGTCTGTCCTTCTTGGGTATGGGAGTTGCTGAACCTACTCCATCCTGGGGGAATCTTATGTATCAGGCTCAAAACTCAACGGTTTTCCAGACGTATCCGTGGGACTGGCTGCCTGCTGGTGTCATGTGTTTGCTGACCGTTATCTCCATCAACCTGATCGGAGAAGGATTACGTGATGCCTTTGACCCGAAAGATATACGATAGGAGCTGGTGAGTATGGAACAAGTAAAGAATAAGAAAATATTAGATGTGGAAAATCTGAAGGTTTACTTCTATACAAAAAAGGGAGTTTCCAAAGCGGTCGATGGGAACAACTTCAAAATGTATGAAAATGAAACACTGGCTATCGTTGGTGAATCCGGTTGCGGAAAGAGCGTTACTGCCATGAGTATTCTTGGTCTTGTTGATGAGCCTGGTAAAATTGGTGAAGACAGCAAAATCATGTATGGTGATAAAAATCTGGCAACCTTAAAGGATGATGAAATACGTAAGATTCGTGGAAATGATATCTCTATGATTTTCCAGGAACCGATGACTTCACTGAATCCGGTATTTACTGTAGGAAATCAGATTATGGAGAATATCCTGCTGCATGAGGATGTAAAAAAAGAAGAAGCACACGAGCGTGCTGTCAAGCTGCTGGATATGGTTGGAATTTCCCGCCCGGAAAAGGTCGTTGATAATTATCCTCACCAGTTATCCGGTGGTATGCGTCAGCGTGTCATGATTGCCATGGCACTTGCATGTAATCCAAAGCTGTTGATTGCGGATGAACCGACCACTGCTCTGGATGTAACGATTCAGGCGCAGATTCTGAAGCTGATGAATGATCTGAAAGAAAAAACAGGAACATCCATCATGCTTATTACCCATGACCTTGGAGTCGTTGCACAGATGGCAGATCATGTAAATGTCATGTATGCAGGAAAAGTGGTAGAAAGCGCACCAGTATTTGAAATTTTCAAAAATCCAAAGCATCCGTATACTGTTGGTCTGATGAGCAGTATGCCGTCTTTAAATAGTGGAAGCAAACGTCTGAGTACGATTGAAGGAAATGTACCAAATCCTATCAATTTACCAAAAGGTTGTTATTTTGCTGACCGCTGTCCGAATGCAATGCCAAAATGTAAGGAATCTCAGCCACACGATGTAAAGGTTGGATCCAGACATCATGTCAGCTGTTTCCTGTTTGATGAAACGAAAGGGGAGGAATAGTTATGGAAGATAAAAAAGTAATTCTTGAAGTCAAAGATCTGAAAAAATATTTCCCTCTTGGAAAAGGAAAGCTCGATAAAAATAAAAAATATGTTAAAGCGGTTGATGGTGTTTCTTTTAAGCTCTATGAAGGTGAAACGCTCGGTCTCGTTGGTGAATCAGGTTGTGGTAAATCCACATTAGGACGTGCTATCTTACGTCTGCATGAGCCAACAAGCGGCGAAGTTCACTTTAATGGTGAAGATATCCTTAAAAAAAGCCGTAAGGAAATGCGGAAGCTGCGTGAGGATATGCAGATTATTTTCCAAGATCCATATAGCTCCCTAAATCCTCGTATGAATGTTTATAATATTCTGAGTGAACCTCTGGTTGCACATGGATATTTTAAAAAGGGTGAAGATCTTAAACAATATGTTCTTAATCTGATGGAAAAGTGTGGACTTCCTCCTTATTACTGTTACCGCTATCCGCATCAGTTCTCCGGTGGACAGCGCCAGCGTATTGGTATTGCCCGTTCTTTGGTTCTTGATCCAAGCTTTATCATTTGTGATGAGCCTGTATCAGCACTGGATGTATCCATTCAGTCGCAGATTATCAACCTGATGATGGATATGCAGGAGGAACGTAAAATTTCCTACATCTTTATTTCTCACGACCTGAGTGTTGTAAAACACATCAGTAACCGTGTTGGTGTTATGTATCTTGGTTCTCTGGTTGAGCTTGCGGATAAAGATGAAATCTATGAAAATCCGCAGCACCCGTATACTAAGGCGCTGATGGCTGCAATTCCGAAACCGGATCCGACACAGCGTTCCAGTATGGAAGCCATTCATGGAGAGATTCCAAGCAATGTCAACGTACCTAGCGGATGTAAATTCCACCCTCGTTGTCCATATGCAAAGGATATCTGTAAAACGCAGGAGCCGGCCGCAAAAGAAATCAGACCGGGTCATGTTGTTCTCTGCCACTTCGGTGGTGAATTCTAGTGTTTAACAGACCAAAATTCAGAGAGCTGTTGAGAAAGAAAGAAGTACGGGAGGGGAAGGAAGCAAATCTGGAAAAAGGTGATTTTCTCGCTCTTGTTATGGCGGCATTCACGGTATTCGTACCGGTAATTCTGCTTTTCTGCGCAGTTCTGGGTGTTTTTATCTGGCTATTCACTTTGTATTTTCATTGATATAATAAAGCATGTATGTATTCCTATGATGCATATATGCTTTTTTTATTGCTACTTGCAGATACAAACGGTATGACGGCTACATCGGTATGTATCGTATGCTTTCAGAAACAAAACAGCTATGGTAAATTCATTGTAATTGCATATAATTATATTCATGCTTTACCTGATAAAAAAAGCACATCATTTTGTGCTTTTCTTCATAAGTGCTTTCAGGTAGGTATCCGGATCGTGTGGATGTAATCTAAGTATTTCTTCTGTAATATTTTCCACGCATCCAACAGCGCGGACGGATTTTCCCTTTTCGTTTTGTATAGCTGTCAGTGTTATCCAGTTAAAGACATCCCCTTCTGCCATATGGGCGCGAATCACACAGGATGCGCGCGGACTGCCGTTATAAATGTCATTATAGATACTGCGGAAAATATCCTCATAACCTTCGCAAACACTGCCTTGTTCGATAAATCCTTCCGGTGCATTGATCATAATACAATCATCAAGATCAAAGGCTCTCATCGCATTTTGAGAATAAGAGGCAACCCTATTTTCTATATCCAATTCAAATATAGTAATTTGGCTCGCTTCCATCGCTATACGGAAGGACTCTCTGGATAAACGCAGGTCTTCCATAGTCTGCATGTAATCACTGACATCACTAATGGAAGCATATACGATTTGTGTGTTTCCACGCGTCGCAAGGAAATAACACCGATATTTTAACCAGCGATCACCTGTCTGTGTTTTTAAGTGCAGAATTTTTTCACTTCCGTGTTCATGAAACTCATGGGCATGAACAATCAGATTCTGGAATTCTGTTCTTCCGTTATCCAGAAAATCAAGCAAACCATCCTCCAGCCGTATGCAATCAGCCGTCAGCTGATAATATGCATCATTGGCTCGGTATAATTGAATCGTATGCTCCATAATGCGAAATACTGCGACAGCACCAAGGATGTGATTCAACATCATATCAGAAAGCATATCCTCACGGAAAAAGTCCTTTAAATGAATAGGCTGATCGCGGTAATCCGGACTTTGCAGATAATCGGAGGTATCAACAAGCTCACTCTGTAAAAGGAGCTGTTCAAATTCCTGCAGCGGCATCGGTTTATAATAATAAAAGCCCTGTGCATGCATACAGCCGATATTCAACAGAAAATCCGCCTGATCCTTATTTTCCAGACCTTCAGCAATAACCTTCATACCAAGCCATCTTGCCATCTGCAGGATAGAATCCAGAATATTGCGGCTTTTACTGTTCTGGCTGTCAAGGAAGCGCATATCCAGCTTCAAAATATTGATATTGATATCCTTCAGAATATTTAAAGAGGAATACCCGCTTCCAAAATCATCCATCAATACAGTAAATCCATGATTCATGAGCTGATCAATCGTATGTATGATTTCTTCACTTCCGGCATAGGCACTTTCTGTAACCTCAATTTCCAGCCAGGAGGGATCCAGCTTATATTTGCGTATCAGATCCTGAAAATAGGTGTACACATTCATTTCCATAATATCCATACGGGACACATTGACGGATACAGGCAGAACAGGATGTGTTTTTGACCATTTATGAAGCCATATGGCTGTTTGTTCCCATACATAGGCATCCAGCTTTTTGATAAAGCCGTTTTTTTCAAAGATAGGAATAAAATCCTTTGGCGGTATCAATCCCTTTTTCGGATGAATCCAACGGACAAGCACCTCACCACCGACGATCTTTCTCGTTTTCATATTGCATTTTGGCTGAATATACAGCTGAAATTCCCCATGCTCCAGCGCATTATCGACATTTGTAAGAAGCTCCTGCTCCTCCATGAGAACATTACGCATACTATCATCGTATCTGCACCAGCGTTTTTCATACTTTCCTTTTATGGAATTGGCTGCCATCATGGCACGATCACACATCAGGGCTATCGGAATATGACGGTCTTTGATATCATAAACACCAATAACATAGCTTACATCCAAACCTTGCGCACATTGCCTGAAAATCGTACCGATATCCTCACAAATTTCTTTTTCATGACCCTGTAAAACAAGAATAGCAAAGATATCGGAATGAATCCGTCCGCAGGCTGTTTCTTCCTGTTGAAAGCTTTTAAACAGCAGCTCTGCAAAGGACGTCAGCAATTCATCACCGCGTCTTGTGCCGTATTGATCGTTAATAAGCTTAAAATGCTCAAAATCTATTGTGAACAGCTGGTAGGAGAGCGAAGGAAATGCAGTTAACAAATAATCTGCATGGGCATAAAAGCCATGCTTATTATAAAGTCCGGTCAAAGAATCATATTCCTTGTACTGCTTCAGCTCCTGTTTCAGGTCATTGATTTCCTGCTGGAGCTTCCTGATTTCATCTTTCACGGGTATTCCCCCTTTTATATATATAGTATAGTCAGGAAAGGGGAAAGATGTAAAGGTTTTGTTTCAAAATTAAGCAGGAAATATGGAAGATGAAAAGGCAGTATATTATATTTATTTTCCAAATGTGAAAAACAGTGCTGCAGAAAACGGAAATGGATGGAAACACGGTGAAAAAACAGGCTGTGATTGCATTCTATATTGCTTATAGGCTCAAAAAATGTTATTATTTTAGATAGAGATAGACTCATGGAAGCGTTGTGATTCTATCAGATAAGGACTACTTTTTATAAGTATTATATGAAGTAAGAGGAGGACATACTTATGTTAAAAGGTATTGCAGCATCCGCAGGGATTGCGATCGCAAAGGTTTACAAGCTGGAAACACCGAGCTTCGAGATTGTCAAAACAGAAGCAGCACCTGCAGAAGAGATAGCGAAATTTAACGCAGCTCTGGAAAAAACGAAAGCTGATATCGAAGGTATCAAAGAACGTGCCGCAAAACGTCTGGCTCCGGAAGAGCTTGCCGTGTTTGATGCTCACCTGATGATGGCAGGAGATCCTGAGCTTGCCAGCCAGATCATAGGAATGATCGAAAACGATAAAGTGAATGCGGAATTTGCAACCAATGAAGTAGCTAACATGATGGTTACCATGTTTGAATCCATGGATAACGAATACTTTAAAGAAAGAGCAGCAGATGTTAAGGATGTTACATTCCGTTTGAAATGTAATCTGCTTGGACTGACAATTCCGGATCTGAGTGCAATCAATGAGGATTCCGTCATTATCGCTCATGATTTGACACCTTCCGATACTGCTCAGTTAAACGAGTATGCGAAAGGCTTCGCTACCAATATCGGTGGTAAAACAAGTCACTCTGCCATTATGGCAAACTCTTTGGAAATTCCTGCAGTAGTAGGCTGCAGCGGTGTGCTGGATGCTGCTAACAATGGGGATACAGTTATTCTGGATGCACTGGATGGCGTAGTCATCCTGAATCCAACGGATGAAGAAATCAAAGAATATGAAGCAAAACGTGCAGCTTATATGGAAGAAAAGGAAGCATTAAAGGTATTGAAGGATGCAAAATCTGTTACAACAGATGGACATGAGGTTGAGCTTGCTGGAAACATCGGTACACCGGATGATGTTGAGGGTGTGCTGAACAATGGTGGTGAAGGAGTTGGTCTGTATCGTACAGAATTCCTGTATATGCACTCTGATCATTTCCCAACAGAGGACGAGCAGTTTGAAGCCTATAAGACGGTTCTGGAAGGTATGGGAGGACGCCGTGTTGTCGTTCGTACACTGGATATCGGTGGTGACAAGAAGCTTCCTTATTTCACATTTGATCCTGAAATGAATCCGTTCCTGGGATATCGTGCAATTCGTCTGTGTCTGGACAGAACAGAAATCTTCCGTACGCAGCTGCGTGCATTGATTCGTGCTTCTGTTTACGGAAAACTGTGCATCATGTTCCCAATGATTGCTACTGTTGATGAATTCCGTCAGGGTAAGGCAATTTTTGAGGAAGAAAAGGCGAAGCTGATCGCTGAGGGTGTTAAGGTTGCAGATAAGATTGAAGTCGGTATGATGGTGGAAATTCCGGCAGCTGCAGTAAATGCCGATAACTTTGCAAAAGAGGCAGACTTCTTCTCTATCGGTACGAATGACCTGATTCAGTACTCTATGGCAGCAGACCGTATGAATGAAAAGGTTTCTTACCTGTATCAGCCATACAATCCTTCTATCCTGCGTCTGATTAAAATGACGATTGACGGCGCTCACAAAGAGGGAAAATGGACTGGTATGTGTGGAGCAATGGCTGGTGAAGAATACGCAGTGCCTGTCCTCCTTGGTCTGGGACTGGATGAATTCTCCATGTCTGCAACACAGATACTGAAGGCTCGTCAGATGGTGACAAACCTGAGCAAGAAGGAAATGGAAGGTCTTGCAGAAGAAGCATTGCAGCAGGCTACTGCTGAGGATGTTCTTGCATTGGTTAAGAAAGCAATCGCAAAATAATGATAATTTAGAAACCGGATGGTCTATGGCTGTCTGGTTTTTTTATTATCTGTGTGATACACGCATAAAGATCATGAACGAAAAGCTTGCAGCAGCCTGTATGGCTTATTGTTTCCATAAGGAATTGGTGAATCATCTGCTAGGAATGAATACCTGAAAGAAGCATTCTCCTATGGTAATCTGTAATACCTTATAAAAATATCTGCATTCCTTCCTAATGGACTGCCAAAATCAAAGACCGGTAATACCAATAATGATAAAGGTCTTCTACATAGTTGTAATGCCTCAAAAACTCAAAACACCGTGTTATACAAGAGCTTTCAATGGAAATTCCTATGTGAATGCATTCGGATCACCGGGATACATTTCGGATTCAGAAGTAAAGATTATTGTACGATGTATCATTTCCTTTATTTAAAAATATGCATTTATAGACATCTAAGCCTGCGAGAGTGTTTAAAAATAGGTATGAATGTGATATGATTATAGTATGATGAATGCTGAAACAATGGAAAGCCTGTATGCGCATATTGAAGAATGTCGGATCCTTCATGATTTTGAAGGCATTTTTCATTATGCATCACAGCTTTATGACATAAGCAGAGAACAAAAGGATAAGCATTATCAGATTATCGCCTGTTACTTTTTAGGTAATGTATCCTATAACAGGGGAGTATATCATGAAGCAATGCTGTATCTGCAGGAAGGGATATGCATCGGTGAAGAGGAGCCCTATCCTTTTTTTCAAATGGTATCCTACAACCTGGCAGGAATGGTCAGCGCTACCGTTGGCGATGAAATCATGTCTGTGGAATATATGCTGAAATCCTACTATATTGCACTGGAGCATCAGGAGCTCGGATATTTTTACATTATTCTCAATAATCTCGGTGTTCTCTTTCTTGATCTGGGGTATTATGAAATAGCAAGGGAGTATTTTAAGAAAGCTATTGCAGAACGCAGTATCAAATGCTTTGATGATTTAAAGATCAATGACGGCTATAATATTATCAATCTGCTTGGCACAAGTGTATACCTGCAGGATGAGGAGGAGTATGCATATTGGCTTCCATGGTATTGGGAATATCACAAGCGGTTTAAAGAAATTACGGTTGATAATGATTTTCAGTTGTATCAGGTCTTACGTGCCGGCTATAAAAGCAATATAGATGTCTTTCGTGATGAGGTAACACGCTTGTTGGATATCGTAGATAGGGAATCGGATCGTTTGCATACCTTTAAGAATTTGCTGAAGGTATTCAAAATTTGTATGCAATATAAAGATAAAGAGCTTACCTCCCAGGTGCTTGAGAAGCTGAATCTGATATTGCAGGAATATCCGGAGTATCAAAAGCATTCCGAACTAAAAGAATGTCAGGTTCTTTATGCAACCATCTTTGGCAAGGAAGAAGAACGATTGACTGCTCTGCAGGAATATTATGAGGTTCGTCAAATGGAGCTTGCATCTGCGCATAACAATATGAAGAATACCCTGCTTTTGAAAATTGATATGGAGCGTCTGTTATATGAACGCAGTCAGATTCTGGAGAAAAATAAAGAGCTGGAGCGCCGTTCGGAAATAGAGGAATTTACAAATGTTATGAATAAGACAGCATTTCGTTACCATGTGACAGAAGAGCTGGAGATTATGCATCAGGATCAGTATGTCTGTCTACTGGTGATTGACATTGATAAATTTAAAAATATCAATGATACGTTCGGTCATTTGATTGGCGATCAGGTTCTTCTCAATGTGGTTGCCGTATTAAAGGGAATGCTGCGAAGCAGTGATTTTGCCGGACGGATCGGTGGGGATGAATTCTGCGTTTTCATGAAGAATATTTTGTCTCTGTCATATTTGCATGAATGGCTGGATGAGCTGTTAAAGCGTCTGGTGAATACGACAGTGAAGGATCAAAAGGTGTTGAGTGCCAGTATCGGTGTTTGCATGAGTGATCACACCTGCCGCTATGATGAAATTTTTCAAAGGGCGGATGAAGCGATGTATCGTGCAAAGCATGCCGGTGGCAACCGCTATGAGATCATAGAGATATAGGATGACAAGATATTGCTAAAAATGACAAGATTTTTTATGTTTGATACGGTATACTAGGTACTGTAGCCGGCATTATGCCGCTTGATTACAATGTTATCAGAATAGGAAAGAGCCGCGGTAAACCCCAGACATGAATACAGTTCAACGGTTTTTGACTGATAAGACGGTATGAGGATCGTCTTGTACCTGATAATTTTGTATAGAGAAATGATTCTTACGTTCCCTTTCAAGAATCATTTTTTTTATTTGTTTGTGCGTTTCCAATCGGGTCTTGATATGTTAGAATGATTTTATGAGAGCAGGGATGAGAATGAGAAAAATAGGTTTATTGATAGTATGTCTGTTTGTCTGTTTTATGAGCGGCTGCAGTGTTCCGGAAAAAAAGGTAGAAAAGAAAGCCTCCCTGTATTTTCTGTTTGCTACACCGCTGTCCACACATACGCTATGGCAAAAGGCCAGACAGGGAATGCAGGATGCCTGCAGTGAGCTGGAGGTGCATTGCGACTGGAAAGGGCCGATTAAGATTTCCACAAGCGATATGGTGGATGTTATCAATACAGGGCTGCTGAAGGAAGCAGATGGAATTATTACACAGGGAGTCATTGATAAGGCGCTTATACAAAAGGGAAAGGATAAGGGGATTCCGTTTGTTCTTGTCGATTCTCCTGTCGAGGGAAGTGACCCGCTGACAACGATTAGTAAGGACTTTGATGAGCAGGCCAGATTGCTATTAACGGATATTGAGAAGAAGCTTGGCAGGGATAAGCCGCTTCGTATAGGAATACAGGTCAGTGATTTGAGCTTTGATTTGGCGAAGGAACAGATTAAATCCATTGAACGGGTATTTGCTGCACATCCCGGCGGCTTTGAAATCGTCGCAAAAAGTGAATCACGAAGCGATCAGCTGACTTCACGCAATGAATGGGTTAAGGTGCTGCAGAGGTCCACAGGGATGAATGTTTCAATAAATCTGGCCGGAGAGAATGCGATTGGCTTTGTAGATGCGAAGGAGTATATGAACAATAAGGATCATATTCTTGTATACGGTGTGGATGACATGAAGGAAACGCTGGAGCTTATACAGTCTGGAAAGGTGGAGGGAAGTATTGTGACATCCTTTTATCAGTACGGCTATGAGTCCATACATATTCTTTATGATTATGTAGTAAAGGGGATACAGCCGGAAAAGAAAAAAATACCGTCCTATCTTATGCTTGTGAACCGGGATAATTTGAAAACCTATGCCGCTTCCCTTGAGAAGGAGGAGAAGCATGTGGAATAAATCTAAGAGCTTTCGCAGTAAAATCATGAATTATAATCTGATGCTGATCGTTGTGATCGTACTTGTTTGTACTACCTATGTGCTTATCAATGACAGGACGATTAGAAAATACAATTCCACGTATACTACATACAATGAACTGAATCAGTTTTATGATAATCTGAAAAATCTCAACGATGCTTTGCAGGTATATCTGTATTCTCCGGATGATGTTAATTACAATACATTTCACCGGTATCGCCTGGTTCTGGAGAATAATTTGGAAAAGGTAAAGGAAAGTCTGAAAAACCAGGATCATGTATGGCGGTTTGAGCTGCTAAACAACATGGTGAATGGATATATGGCGCAGGCAGAGCTGGTTATTGCTTCAGATCTTCAACAGGAAAAGGAGTTCAGTGGCAAGTATCAGGAGCTGCTGTATGATTATGATTTGATCAATAAGACGGCAAGTGAATATTACGGTCTTGCGACACAGGATATGCAGCTGCAGAAGGCGGCTGTTAACAGCAATCAGAAGACGATGCAGCTTGTTTCTCTGTTTTTTATCCTCTATCTGATTGTGTGGATGATTTATTTCTCTATTTCCACGATTAAATCAATTACCGATCCGCTGGAAAAGGTGATCAATAATATGAACCGTATTAAAAAGGGGGAATATGATCTTACACAGATTTCTAACACAAATAAGGAGATGAATGTCCTATGTCTTGCTCTGGAGGATATGGCAGATAGTATTGAAAAGAATATCCAGTATGAAAATGAAAAGGCAAGGCTGGAGCGCCGTGTTCTGGAACAGCAAAACGAGAATCTGAAAAAGGATGAGCTGCTGGCACAGAGTGAGCTGCGCATTCTGCAAAATCAGATCAATCCACATTTCCTGTTCAATACACTGAATATGATTTATAAAAAGGCATATAGTGAGGGAGCGTATGAAACAAGTGAGCTGATGGAGAGAACCAGTCAGCTTCTGCGCTATGGGCTGGACAATGCCAGTAAAATAAGTTCTTTGAAAAAGGAAATCAAGGCGATTCAAAATTATAATTATATCCAGGAGAAGCGATATGGTGACAGGATACGTTTTTTGATGGATGTGGAAGATCATCTGCCGGATATTCCAATGCCGACGATGGTTTTACAGCCGCTTGTGGAGAATGCGGTATCCCATGGTCTTCAGGACACGATTGAGGATGGGGAGGTCGTCATCGAGGTCAGTCTGCTGCATAACGACATTATGATCTCTGTAAGTGATAATGGCAAAGGGATGCCTGCGGATGAGCTGGAAAAGCTTATTCTAAACGATTTTCGTATGGGGAGTGATGAACGTTCCCACCTAGGTCTTTATAATGTCACAAGGCGTTTAAAGGCCTTCTATGGTGATGCTGTGCGTATTATTGTAAACAGTCTTGAGGATTGCGGATTTGAAATCAATATACAGATTGATTTGAAGGAGAACGGCTATGTATAAAATCATGATCATCGAGGATGAACAAATTGAACGGGAAACGCTGTATAAGATTATTCAGGACGGCTTTCCCGAATGCAGGGAGCTGTATGCGGCTAAAAACGGAAAAGAGGCCCTGACGATGTTTGAGGAATATCATCCGGATATCATTCTAGCGGATATCAATATTCCGGGAATTAACGGTCTGGAGGTTATCCGCAGGATTCGTAAGACGGAAAGTGAAGTCGGGTTTCTGATTCTGTCCTCCTATAATTACTTTGAATATGCACAGGAAGCAATACGTCTTGGGGTTGAGGATTTTATATTAAAGCCGTATACGATTGACCATCTGAAGGAGGCTCTGCATAAGACAATGGAGCATCTTACACAGAAGCAGAATGAAAAAAAGCATCAAAGCGATTTGCTGGAGAAAATAGAAAAAATCACACCTGTTGTTGAGAATGAATGTCTGTTTGCGATATTATCCGATGAGGATGAGCTTGTTCTGCGTAAGAATCTGCGTCTTTTGAGTCCGCGTATTTGCAGTGGCTTCTGCTTTATCATCCATTCCTCCCATTATGATCAAAGCTATATGGAAACGGTATCCTCTGGCTTCAAACAGCTTGGCTTTCGCTGCCTGAAGGAGCTGTTTCATGAATTGCAGATATTTTTTATCCTGGCAGAGCGTGCCATCGTTCAGGAGGATATTCAGCATCTGGAAGACTATATCGAAAAGCTGAGAGTGGATACCTTTGAGTTTGGTATTGGGCCAATCGTAAATGAGCTTGCATTGTTTCACCATTCCTTTCATATGGCACGAGAGCGGATTGGAAGCATGGAGTCGGTGAGTGTACAGCTTCTGCAGGATCATGAGGGAAAGGGCAGTACGGATATAGATCTGGATAAAATTGTTGCACAGTTTTTGATCATCTTTCAGAAAATGGATGAGGAAGGGCTGAAGAAGGCTGTTCATCAGCTATGTCTGACACTGATTCCGCATGAGCGTGCTCAGATCGTTCAGGAAGTGAGTGCATTGTTCGCAAAGCTGCGCAGCGCTTTACAGGAGGAATATGTACATATCGATTTGCAGGGGATTGAGATCGTTCCCTTGCAGATCAGTACGAATATTCATCAGGAGGTACCGCTCTATCTGCATATGCAGATGCATCGTCTGTATGATCCCATCGTTGAGGAACGCTTCCGCAATACGAATCAGCTGGTGCGTCAGGCAGTGCGTTATATCGATGCCAATTACCGCAGGCAGATTACATTGAGCGATATGGCGGATGCCCTTCAGATATCCCCGTTTTATCTCAGTAAGCTGTTGAATACTTCATTGCATAAAACCTTTACCGAGCTGGTCAGTGAGCGGCGTGTGGAGGCGAGTAAGGAGCTGTTAAAAAGCGGAAAACGCATTAAGGAAATTGCGTACGAGGTGGGCTTTCAGGGACAGAACTACTTTACGAAAATATTCAAGAAGTATACAGGGCTGACACCGAAAATGTATAAAAATTCATTCGATGATAAGTAGAAAAGAATGCCAACTGCAAATTATTGCTAAAGATAACAAGATTTTACTATTTTAACAGTTATATAATAACATTGCAGATAAAAAAGACCAATTTAACTATCATAATACTATCTGCAATACCATAATGGTAAGGCTGTTACCAGCCGGCCTTACTTTAATCCTTTTTCTTTAAAAAAACCATGTTTCTCCCAGAACATGGTTTTTTTATGGTGCTGTGCATGGTATTGATCTAAGCGGTATTGCCTGTCAGCTTGTGAAGATAATTTACAAAAATGATGCTTTGTATACATGTAAATAGGATATGGATTCACAAATACATTAGAATTAGAAGCGTTGCATTTGCTCTGCTTTGTATTAAATGATTCAGCAGGTGTAGCTTCTAATCCACTTCAGATATCCTGAACACAGTAAAATAAGAAGGGTGCTTATGTGCTATATCTTTACTATCCTTTATTTGTGTGAATTGTAAAGAGTAACAGATTATCACGACTTCATGACTTACAAAGATATAAAGGAGGAACGATGATATGACACTTAAATGAATTATGTATCACAGATTCAGTCGAGCTTGCACGAATTGGAGGAAAGATAAGCGGAAGCTGGATGGATGCAGCCTTTAAAAAAAGAGCTTAGTCAGGA
>ENA-OWPN01000976-OWPN01000976.1-human-gut-metagenome-genome-assembly--contig:-NODE-976-length-30967-cov-15.211924_pt1 | contig 30967 bp, 38 predicted proteins | sample MGYA00248266_ERZ651850 | MGnify/ENA primary metagenome ERZ651850 (study PRJEB26924, sample SAMEA4378296) | human gut metagenome | biome: human gut; feature: human-associated habitat; material: faeces... | reverse complement strand
GAAATATCAGCACAATACATTCCTACAACCGAAGAAAGGTCAAGGAAGAAGATGTGCCGAAGTATGGGAGAGCCGTTGGCACAGGTACGCTCATCATCGGTGTATCTTTGATAGCGGCATTTGTCACAACTTTCTGGAGTGAAAAGGCAATGTATTTCATTGTTATTCCGGCGCTCGTCATCGGCTTGGGCTTTATCTTGTATGCACAGTTTAAGTACAATAAGGGAATCTTTTAAGAGTAATCTTGCAAAGTAATTCAACAAACTTGAATCTGACGGGCAGGCACAGTCTGTGCTTGCCCGCCTTGTTTGCCAAACAGCGAAACGGGCGGCGGCAGTCAATGGCGCGAAGCGTTCATCTTGACCATTGACAGACGCAACCCGTTGCGCTATATTCTTCCCGTCAGCTATCGAGGGGGGGCGTAATCTGTCACGGCGTTCAGGTAGGCTTCGGGATCGCCGTTCAGAACCAGATCGGCATACGCAAGTGGATCATTGTAAATCAGATAATCCAGCTCTGACCGCTGGAAGCGGTTATCGGCAACTTCGTTTTCAACGGCGGTGCAGTCAATGGGAATCTGGCTTCCATCATCAAAAACCAATTCCACGCAGGCTGTGTCTATGTTGAATTGACAGGATATAAGTTTGCTCATGGTCATACCTCCAAGATGTTTTTTGAGGTGAATCAGGCGGTCAATTTCCGGGTGATTATTGGCGGGAATCATATCGAAATCTGCCGCAAATCATTCAAAACAAGTCGTTGCGAACGGTTAGTACGTATAGAATAGCTGGCTACAAAACGGCTACAAAATTCGTAAGGAACCTATGTACAGCCCGAAATACGTGGATTATTTGGACAAAATGCGTATCGAGAGTGCATTTTATAACCCTAAATCAAAGCCCAAGACTTGAGTGGGAATGATATGACCCCAAAGGTGGCCAAAAACTGCAAATACGCCAAAACCTCCGGCTGCGCCGGAGGTTTTGGTTGTACCACGACAAAAGTTGTGGTATGCTGATGAAAAACAGCGGAGGAACACACCTATGCGTCTGATCTCATGGAATGTGAACGGGCTGCGGGCCTGTCTGAATAAAGGTTTCCTGGCCTTCTGCGCCCTTGCGGACGCGGATGTCATCTGTCTGCAGGAGACGAAGATGCGGCCGGAGCAGGCGCAGTTTGAGCTGGAGGGCTATCACCGATTCTGGAACAGCGCCGACAAGGCCGGATATTCCGGCACGGCTGTTTTCACCCGACGGGAGCCGCTGGCGGTGACATACGACTTTGGCGAGGATATCCACCGGCATGAGGGACGGGTCATCACGGCGGAGTACGAAGATTTCTTTCTGGTGTGCTGCTACACGCCCAATTCCAAGGACCAGCTGGCACGGCTGGACTACCGGATGGCGTGGGAGGACGACCTGCGGGAATACCTCTTGGAACTGGACGCCAAAAAGCCGGTGGTGTACTGCGGGGACCTGAACGTGGCCCATCAGGAGATCGACCTGAAAAATCCCCAGTCCAACCGGATGAACCCAGGCTTCTCCGACGAGGAACGGGACAAAATGACGCAGCTGCTGAGCAGCGGGTTCGTGGACACGTTCCGGGCGCTGTATCCAAAGCGGACCGGGGCGTACTCCTGGTGGAGCTACCGCTTTCACGCACGGGAGAACAACGCGGGGTGGCGTATTGACTACTTTATCGTGTCAGCACGGCTGATGCCCCGGGTGAAGAATGCGGATATCTGGCCGGAAATCACCGGCAGTGACCACTGTCCGGTGGTGTTGGAGCTGACGGAGTAGAGCATTATCTGTAGCGAGCAAAAAAGACCGCCGAAAGGCGGTCTTTTTCGTATAACGACATTTTTTAACCCTCGCTGCTGGTGTCGGCAGGATTTTTAACGGGGATCAGTTCGCCCATGAGGACGTAGCGGGCATTATCAAAATCGTAGTCGCAGGTGCTCAGGGTCAGGATGCTGCCCGTGGGCACACCGGAGCCGGACTTGAAGGTGGACTCGTTGATACACTGCTGGAGATAGCTGTCGCTGAGAGAGGTGGCATACACATCGGCGTCATGGTCCACAATACAACCGGCAAACAGGTTGACCTTGTAGGTCTGGTTGGGGGTGTACAGATAGAAGTAGGGATGCGCCTCGTAATAGCTCTGGCTCTTGTAGTTCATCAGGGACGCGAACATCATGCCGGTCTTCATATTGTGGCCGTAGATGAGGTTGTTCTGAGAGGTGAAGTCAGAGTTGCAGCGGATATCCAGGAAGACAGTGCCGTTCTTGTTGTCCTTGCCGTCGATATCGCGGTACAGATAGTACTCGCCGCCCTCGTCCGCGGACTGCACGATGGGCAGCTGCAGCGTCGTATTGGCGCTGTACACATAGCCCACCACGTCGGGGTACTTGGCCTGCATGGCGGTGAAGTCCACCTTGATGCTCTCTTCATCCTTCTTGACAGGCTTCTGCGTCTCCTGGCTGTCGCCGTCGGTGCCGTCGCCGGCGGTATCGGTATCGCCGGCGGTATCGTCCGGACTGATGAAGTCCTGATTGATATTGTCGTTGATCCTCTCGGTGTCCTTCTGTTCCTTCAGATACGAAATGATCTTGACGGACGAGAACACCAGCACGCCCACCAGGATCACCAAAACGGCGTAATACAGGGCTTTTCCGTTCTTTCTGCCGCCGCGGCTCCTTCTGCTGCGGTGACGACTGCCGGTACGCTCGGCCGGCTGCTCCTGCTGCACACGGGATCTTCTCTTGGGTGCATCGTTCATGGGTACACGCCTCCTTATCGTTGGGTATTGTAACAGGTTTTTTCGTTCAGTGCAAGGGATATAGACAAGATGTAATGAAATTGTAACAGTTTCTCTTTACTTCTGAGAAACCAGGGATTACAATAGAAATGTTGGCTGCCGTATAGACGGCGGAGCCGCCGGCTCCGTTCCATCAAAAAGATAAAGGAGAACCACAATGATCTATTTCAACAGTGATTATCTGGAGGGCGCGCACCCCTCTATCATGGTCAGGCTGGCCGAGACGAACATGGTACAGACCGTGGGCTACGGCGAGGACGAATACTGTGAGGCGGCGCGTGAGAAGATCAAGACCGCCTGCCAGGCCCCGGAGGCCGACGTGCATTTTCTGGTGGGCGGCACCCAGACCAACACCACCGTCATCGCCGCCATCCTGCGGCCCTGGCAGGGCGTGATTTCCGCCGTCAGCGGTCACATCAACTGCCATGAGGCCGGTGCCATCGAGTCCACGGGCCATAAGGTCATCACCCTGCCCACCACCAACGGCAAGATCACTGCACAGCAGGTGCAGGACTATGTGGAGTGGCACAGAAACGATGAGTCCACGGAGCACATCGTCCAGCCCGGTATGGTGTACATCTCCCACCCCACTGAGGGCGGCACGCTGTATACCAAGGCGGAGCTGACGGCGCTGTATGACACCTGCCGCCGGTACGGCCTGCCGCTGTTCATTGACGGCGCACGGCTGGGCTATGGCCTGATGGCCGAGGAGAGCGACATGACGCTGCCAGAGATCGCGCGGCTGTGCGATGTGTTCTACATCGGTGGCACCAAGGTGGGCGCCCTGTTCGGCGAAGCCGTTGTCATCATGAACGAAAATCTGAAAAAGGATTTCCGCTTTATTATGAAGCAGCGGGGCGGCCGCATGGCCAAGGGCCGGCTGCTGGGCGTTCAGTTCGACACGCTGTTCACCAACGACCTGTATTTCAAGATCTCCCGCCACGCCATCGAGATGGCTCATCAGATCCAGGACATTTTCGTCTCCGCGGGCTATCCCCTGCTGTTCGACTCCCCCACCAACCAGCAGTACCCCATCATGCCGGATGACGAGCTGGCCATTCTCGGCAAGAACTTCGGCTATGAGTACTGGGAGCGTGTGGACGAGACGCACTCCGGCGTGCGCTTCTGCGCCAGCTGGGCCACAAAGCAGGAGCACGTGGACGCCCTGCGGGCGGCTGTGAACGCGCTGAAGAAGTAAGCGTTCCTCTGCTGTGAGATAAGCATAGCGCAGGTAGCTGAAATGCACCTTAAAGTTACTTAAAAAAATTCCCCGACGATGTCGGGGAATTTTTTTAGCAAAGCAAAGGCACCCTCGCAGGGTGCCTTTGTCGATAGCGTACTTACGCCTTGGGGCCGGCGGCCACGACCTCGTCGCTCATGTGGGTGTACTTCTTAAAGTTCTCCACAAAGCTGGCGGCCAGCTTCTTGCAGCTCGCCTGATAGGCCGCCTTGTCCTCCCAGGTGTTCTCGGGGATCAGCAGCTCACTGGGCACGCCCTCGATACTGGTAGGCACCTGCACGCCGAAGGTAGGATCGGTGACGAATACACTCTTCTCGATCTCACCGGTGAGGGCGGCGGTGACCATAGCGCGGGTGTAGCTGAGCTTCATGCGCTTGCCGGTACCGTTCCAGCCGGTGTTGACCAGATAAACCTTCGCGCCGGCCTTCTCCACCTTGTCGGCCAGCATGGCGGCATAGACAGAGGGATCCAGGGGCAGGAAGGGCTCGCCGAAGCAGGTGGAGAAGGTAGGCACAGGCTCGGTGACGCCGATCTCCGTGCCGGCTACCTTGGAGGTGAAGCCGGAGACGAAGTAGTACATGGCCTGGTTCTTATCCAGCTTGCTGATGGGGGGCAACACACCGTAGGCATCGGCGGTCAGGAAGATGACCGTCTTGGGAACGCTGGGGCTCATGCCGGACAGCTCGGCGTTGGGGATATACTCCACGGGATAGCCCACGCGGGAGTTGACGGCCAGGGAGTCGTCGTCGAAGTCGAACTCACGGGTGTCGGGATCCATGACCACGTTCTCTACCAGCGCGCCGAACTTAATGGCATTGTAGATCTCCGGCTCACCCTCGGGGCTCAGGTTGATGCACTTGGCGTAGCAGCCGCCCTCGAAGTTGAAGACGGAGTCGTCCGCCCAACCGTGCTCGTCATCGCCGATGAGCATACGGTTGGGATCGGCGGACAGCGTGGTCTTACCGGTGCCGGACAGGCCGAAGAACACGGCGCTGTCGCCGTTCTTGCCGATGTTGGCGGAGCAGTGCATGGGGAACACGCCCTGCTTGGGCAGCACATAGTTCATCACGGAGAAGACGGACTTCTTGATCTCGCCGGCGTACTGGGTGCCGCAGATCACCACCTCGTGGGCCTCGTAGTCCACCAGAATGGCGGCCTCGCTGCGGGTGCCGTCGATCTCGGGGATGCACTTGAAGCCGGGGGCGGCGATGATGGTATAGTCCTCCTTAAAATCCTTCAGCTGCTCGGCCGTGGGGCGGCGCAGGAGCTGGTGGATAAAGAGATTCTGGCTGGCCAGCTCGTTGACGATGCGGAAGGCCTTGGTGTACTTGGGATCGGCGCCGGCAAAGCCGTCAAAGATAAAGATCTCCTTGCCCTGCAGATAGGCGATGACCTTGGCGCGGATGGCATCGAACTTGGCCTTCTCGATAGGACGGTTCACCTTGCCCCAGGCGATGTCGTCATGGACGGCAGGGGTGTCCACGATAAACTTGTCATTGGCGCTGCGGCCGGTGTATTTCCCGGTCTTGACCACCAGGGCGCCGGTGTTGGACAGCGTACCCTCGCCGCGGCAAAGCGCGTGCTCGGTCAGCTGTGCGGGGGTCAGATTACGATAGACCGCCTTGGCGTTGATGATACCCAGCTTTTCCAGTCCGTAAGTTTCCATTTGCAAAACCTCCTGTTTGAAATGTCACCGCGTCCGCCGCCGGCGGCGCGCTGCTTGCTTGTTCATCTTGGATTATACCATACGTTTAGGACAATTAACAGTCCTTTTTTACATTTCCCCTAAAAATTTTTCTGCATTGCTGAAAGTTTTTTATCATTCCGTCCGGCGGGAGAGCTGTGACAAAAACCGTTCCGCCGCCGGATCCCGATCGCATACTTTTCTCTTTACGCAAGGATAACACCGTATTATGATAATGTCAATTTGCGAAAACCACGATTTTCTAAGAGGAGCGCCGCGCTATGGCACACAAGATACCCATATGTGAAATACCTCTCGCCCCTGCTGCTGTTCGGCCTGAACGGCGTGGTGATACTCAACGGCGTTGCCGGCGGTACACGGAGCGCCGTGTTTTTCTCCGTGCTGCTGCTGGGCGAAACGCTGACGCCGCCCGCTGGCTGGACGCGGCTATGATGCTGAGCAGTGCCATGCTGGCGGAATTCGTACATCCGCGAAAGTAACGGAAACGATCTCCCCGCCTCCCCCGCGCAAAGTGCAAAACCTCCGGCTGAGCCGGAGGTTTTGCTTTATTTGGCGCATATCTCGCTGATGGCTGCCAGGAGCTCCGTTTTTCCGGTGCCCTTCTCGGCGGAAAAGGGGACCAGCAGTGCCTCCTCCGGCAGGGTCAGTGTCTGGCGGATCAGGGTCAGATTTGGCTCGATCTCGCTCTTTTTCAGCTTGTCCAGCTTGTTGGCTACAACGATGACCGGGCAGCCGGTGCCCTTGAACCAGTCGCACATGGTCACGTCATCGGCGGTGGGCTTGTGCCGCGCATCCACGATCAGCACGCCCAGGGTAATGAGCCCCTCCTCGGCGAAGTAACGCTCCATCAGTCGGCCCCAGCGGTCGCGCTCCTCCTTGGAGACCTTGGCATAGCCGTAGCCGGGCAGGTCGGTGAAGTATAGCCTGCCGTCGATATCAAAATAGTTGATCTGGCTGGTCTTGCCGGGGGTAGCGCCCACCCGGGCGAAATTCTTGCGGCCCAGCAGCCGGTTAATGACGGAGGACTTGCCCACGTTGCTGCGCCCCGCGAAGGTGACCTGGGGCTTTCCGTCGCGGATGAATGTCTCCGCCCTTACGGCCGAGAGCACGAACTCCGCCTTATTAAAGTTGATCGCCATGACGCACCTCCTGCATAGCCGGACTGCCCATCACCGCCAGATGCTCCACCGCCGCCTCTTTTTTCGGCAGGGTCAGTGCATGGGCAAACACGGCGTCCACCGTCTCGGCAGTGATAAAGCGCAGCGCCTCCCGTACGGCGGGATCGATGTCCGCCAGATCCTTCTCGTTTTCCCGGGGAATGATGACGGTCCGGATGCCGCTGCGCTTGGCCGCCATAGTCTTCTCCCGCAGACCGCCGATGGGCAGCACGCGGCCCCGCAGCGTCACCTCGCCGGTCATAGCCACGTCATGGCGCACGGCGCGGCCTGTCAGGGCCGACAGCATAGCCGTGGCGATAGCGATGCCGGCGGAGGGGCCGTCCTTGGGCACCGCACCCTCCGGAAAGTGAACATGAATGTCCTTGGTCTTATAGAAATCCGGGGCAATGCCCAGCTCGGCGGCACGACTCCGCAGGCAGGTATAGGCCGCCTTCACGGACTCCTGCATCACCTGGCCCAGATTGCCGGTAAGCTCCAGCTTGCCGGTGCCGTCCATCACACCGGCCTCCACCTCCAGCAGCTCGCCGCCCACTTCGGTCCACGCCAGGCCGTTGACCACACCGATCTGGTCGATCTTGCTGCGGGTATCCTCGGCATAGGGCGGCGTATCCAGGAATTCACGCAGGCTCTTATCTGTAACGTCTATGCGCTTTACACCCGTTTCCACCAAACGCATGGCGGCGCGGCGGCACAGCTTACCCAGCTGGCGCTCCAGCGTGCGGACGCCGGACTCCTTGGTGTAGTCGGTGATGATGGCCCGCAGGGCTTCATCGTCCAGGCGCAGCTGGCCGCGGCGGATGCCGTTCTCCTTCAGCTGCTTGGGCAGCAGATGCTCGCGGGCGATGTGCAGCTTTTCCTCGTCGGTGTAGCTGCCCAGCTCGATGACCTCCATGCGGTCGAGCAGCGGACGGGGTATGGTGGACGTGGTGTTGGCAGTAGTAATGAACATCACACGGCTCAGGTCCACAGGCAGCTCGATGAAGTGGTCGCGGAAAGTCCCGTTCTGCTCACTATCCAGTACCTCCAGCAGGGCCGAAGCCGGGTCGCCCCGCATATCGCTGGCCAGCTTGTCGATCTCGTCCAGCACCAGCAGGGGGTTCATGGTACCGGCGCGGGTCAGGGCCTCGATAATGCGGCCGGGCATAGCGCCGATATACGTCTTGCGGTGGCCGCGGATATCCGCCTCGTCCCGCACGCCGCCCAGACTCAGCCGGGCGCACTTGCGGTTCATGGCCTTGGCCACGGACAAAGCCACGGAGGTCTTGCCCACACCGGGAGGCCCCACCAGACAGAGTATCCGGCCCTTGGCGTCCGGGTTCAGCTGCCGCACGGCGATAAACTCCAAAATGCGCTGCTTGACCTTATCCAGGCCGTAGTGGTCCTTGTCCAGTATCTTTCGGGCCTGCGCCACATCCGCCCTCTCCCGGGTGAATTTGTGCCAGGGCAGCTCCAGGCACACATCCAGATAGTTGCGTATCACCGAGGCCTCGGCGCTGCCGAAGGGCTGCTTGCCCAGGCGCTCCACCTCTTTTGTCAGCTTGGTATGTATCTCCTCCGGCAGGTCCGCCGCCTGTATCCTGGCGGTGTACTCCTCCAGTTCCTCGTCGCCGTCATCCCCCAACTCGTGCTGCAATACCTTCACCTGCTCCCGCAGGATCATGTCCTTCTGTACCTGGGCCACACGGCGGCGTACCTTCTGCTCCATTTCGCTCTCCAGCGAGATGACATCCACCTCATGGGTCAGGATATCATTGACGATACGCAGACGCTTATCCGGGTGCAGCTCCTCCAGCACCCGCTGGCGGTCCTGGTGCCGCAGGGTGATATTCTGGGCGATCAGGTCGGCCAGACGGCCGGTATCACTGCAATCCAGCACCGCGGCGGCGAAGTCTTCGCCGATGCCGTTGGCCAGCTCGCGGTATTCACCGAAGAGCACATAGGTTCGGCGTATCAGTGCCTCGCTGCGGGCCGTATGGCGGGCCGCCATCTCGGGCAGCAGCTCGGCCTGGGCCTGCAAAAACGGCTTTTTCTGCCACAGGCGGTGCAGCCGTGCCCGGCTCTCACCCTCCGCGATGACACGCACCGTAGTGTCCGAGGTCTTGATGATCTGCAAAATATGACACACCGTGCCGATGGTGTACAGATCCTCCTCTCCCGGCTCCGCCGTGGACAGGTCCTTCTGCGTCATCGCCAGCAGCCGGCGGTCATTCTCCATGGCGTTGTCCAGAGCGAAGATGGAGATATCGCGCTCCGCGTCAAAGGACACCGTCTGCCCGGGGAAAGCCGTCAAGCCGCGCAGTGCCAGCACCGGAATGTTCCGGGTGATCGTTTCCATAGTTGCCTCCTTTCTCCCGCCGGACGGCGGGCGTTGGGAAAAGGGTAGTATCCGAACTGCCGGAAAAGCCTTGGCTTTTCCGGCAGTCTGAGTCTCTGTTAAGACGCCGGGGCGGTGGAGGTCTTCTCCGCCGTGCCGGTCTTGAATTTAGCGCGCTGCGCCACCTTTTCCGGGTCGTGCAGCACCGTGGGCTCGGCATTCCCGTCCACACACGCCTTTGTAATGGTCACATCGCTGATGGTGGGGTCGGAGGGCACATCGTACATGACCTTGGTCAGCAGTCCCTCCATCACCGCCCGCAGACCGCGCGCGCCGATGTTCCGTGCCAGCGCGGTGTCCGCCACCGCCTCCAGCGCGTCCTGATCGAAATGCAGCTCCACGCCATCGTAGCTGAGCAGCTTCTGGTACTGCTTCACCAGAGCGTTCTTCGGCTCGGTGAGGATACGCACCAGATCCTCCCGGGTCAGCCCCTGCAGGGCGGTGATGACCGGCATACGGCCTACCAACTCGGGGATGATGCCGAACTTCAGCAGATCGTGGGGCTGGACCTGCTGGAACAGCTCGCCGGTATGGCGCTCTTTTTTGCTCTGCACCGCATTCTCAAAGCCCATGCTGCGCTTGCCCACCCGGTCCTCGATGATCTTCTCCAGACCGTCGAAGGCGCCGCCGCAGATAAACAGGATATTGCTGGTATCCAGCTGGATAAACTCCTGATGGGGGTGCTTGCGCCCGCCCTGGGGCGGCACATTGGCAACAGTGCCCTCCAATATCTTCAGCAGCGCCTGCTGCACGCCCTCGCCGGACACATCGCGGGTGATGGACGTATTCTCGCTCTTCCGAGCGATCTTGTCGATCTCATCCACGTAGATGATGCCCCGCTCGGCCAGCTCTACGTCGAAATCCGCCGCCTGCAAAAGGCGCAGCAGTATATTCTCTACGTCGTCACCCACATAGCCGGCCTCGGTCAGTGTGGTGGCATCGGCAATGGCAAAGGGGACCTTCAGCACCCGCGCCAGCGTCTGGGCAAACAGCGTCTTGCCGGAGCCGGTAGGACCGATCATCAGGATATTGCTTTTCTGTAGCTCCACATCCTCGTCGCCGCCGAAATAAATGCGCTTGTAGTGGTTGTACACTGACACGGACAGCGCCACCTTGGCTGCCTCCTGCCCGATAACATACTGGTCCAGCACGTCGTGTATCTCCTTGGGCGTAGGCAACTCGTCCATGCTGTCTATACCGTCGGCGCCCGCGGTGTAGCCGTCGTTCAGGATATCCATGCACAGCTGGACGCACTCGTCGCAAATTCGGACACCGGGACCCTGAATCATGCGATGGACCTGACTCTCCGGCTTGCCGCAGAACGAGCAGCGCAGGGCCTTCTTATCTTCTGCCATTCGTTTTTACCTCTTATATATGACCTTATCCACCAGACCGTATTCCCGGGCCTCCTCCGCGATCATCCAGTTGTCGCGCTCGGAATCCGTCTTGATCTGCTCCGGCGTCTTGCCGGTATTCTCCGCCATGATCTTGTTCAGGCGCTGCTTGATCTTCAGGAAATGCTCCACATCAATCTCCATATCCGTGACCTTGCCCTGGGTACCGGCGGAGGGCTGGTGGATCATGATCTCCGCGTTGGGCAGCGCGATGCGCTTTCCCTTGGCACCGCTGGACAGCAGGAACGCACCCATGCTGGCGGCCATGCCGATGCAGATGGTGGACACGTCGCACTTAATGTACTGCATGGTGTCATAAATGGCCATACCGGCGGTCACGCTGCCGCCGGGGCTGTTGATATACATCTGAATATCCTTGTCGGGGTCCTGCGCCTCGAGATAGAGAAGCTGCGCCACGACGAGGCTGGCGGTGGTATCATTCACCTCTTCGCCCAGGAATACGATACGGTCGTTGAGCAAGCGGGAGAAAATGTCATAGGAACGCTCACCGCGGTTGGTCTGCTCCACAACGTAAGGGACTAAGCTCATAAAAAATACCTCCTGTATGATAGATGCCTGATTATACCCACCCGACTGTGTTTTTCATAAGAGCCCGCGGCGGCGGGGGAAATGTTTTCACCCCGCCGCGCCGGCTTTTCTCTCTTGTATACAGCGAATTACTCCGCGTCCTTCTTGGCGGTCTTCTTAGCCGCAGGCTTCTTGGCGGGGGCCTTCTCGGCCTTCTCCTCACCCTCGGCCTTCTTCGTCGTCTTCTTGGCGGCAGGCTTCTTGGCAGGCTTCTCCACGATCTCGCCCTCGGCCTCCAGCTCGGCCTTCTCCTCAGCGGGGGCCACAGCCTTGGCGCTGTCCGCCACGACCTTGATGACCTTCTCACGGATGACCTGCTCCTTCACTTCCTCGGGGCGCAGATACTTCTTCACGGTATCCAGATCCATGCCGTATTTGTCGGCCACATTCTTCATCTCAGCCTCCACCTCGTCATCGGTGGCATCCAACTTCTCGGCATCGATGATTGCTTTGACGGCCAGGTCCATCTTCACCTGCTGCTCTGCGGGACCGTAGGCCTGCTTGGTAAAGTCGGCCTCGGTGGTGTTGGTCATCTTCAGATACTGATCGAAGGGAATACCTTGGGAGGCCAGCTGCTGCTTGAATCCCTCGGTCATCTGGGCGGCCTGCAGCTCCACCATCTCGGTGGGGATCTCGGCCTCGACGCCCTCGGCCACCTTGGCCATCAGCACGTCCTCAAAGGCGCGCTGGGCAGCCTCGGTGCGCTCGACGGTCATCTTCTTTTTAATATCGGCCTTCAGGTCCTTCAGCGTGTCAAACTCGGACACATCCTTGGCAAACTCGTCGTCAATGGTGGGGACCTCCTTGACCTTGACCTCGTTGATCTTCACATGGAAGATCACGGGCTTGCCGGCCAGCTCAGGGGTGTAGTTCTCGGGGAAGGTGATGTCGATATCCTTCTCCTCGCCGGCCTTCATGCCGATCAGCTGGTCCTCGAAACCGGGGACAAAGCTGCCGGAGCCGATCTCCAGATCAAAATTCTCACCCTTGCCGCCGTCGAACGCCTTGCCATTATCAAAGCCCTCAAAATCGATATCCGCGGTGTCGCCCTTCTTCACGGCGCGGTCCACGGAGACCAGACGGCTGTTGCGGTCCGCCATCTCTTTCAGCCGAGCGTTCACATCGGCAGCAGCCACCTTGACCTCCGCCTTAGGCGCCTCCAGGCCCTTGTACTGGCCCAGCTTCACCTCAGGGTATATGGCCACGGTGCACTTGAACACCACACCGTCCTTGGTGCAGCTCTCCAGCTCCACCTCGGGATAGCCGACGACGTTCAGTTCCTGCTCCTTCACGGCGGCCTCATAGGCGTCGGGGAGAATGATATTCACGGCTTCCTCATAAAAGACCTCGGCGCCGTACATCTTCTCGATGATCTTACGGGGGGCCTTACCCACGCGGAAGCCGGGTACGTTGATCTTACCGCGCATCTTCAGATACGCTTTGTTGACGGCGGCCTCGAATTCCTCGGCGCTCGTCTCGATGGTCAGTGCGACCCTGCTCTTTTCCAGTTTCTCGCAGCTTTTCACAGTCATTTGTTATTTCCTCCGTTCCGCATGGACAGGTTGTCGTGCCGATGTCCATACAATATAGTATCATAGCAGAAAGCTACGAAAATTTCCACTATTTTTTTTAGTTTTTTCCCTGTTTTTTCAGATTTCTGTATGCCGCAGGAATTAGTGATCAATCGCAAATCTTGACAGGGGTAAAATCCAGGTAGTCAGCGGCCACCAGATGGAATTCCGTGTTGTAATGGCGGCCCTCCAGCGCACGCTTCTGGGCGGCGCCGTGGAGGTGGCCGAAATAGCACTCCTTAACGCCGTAGCGCTGCAGCAGGCGCAGTATCTCCGGACATTCATAGCCCTGATACAAAGGCGGGTAATGCAGAAAACATATCTTTTCACAACTTTCTCCCGCCATTTTCAATGATATTTCCAGTCTTCCTACCTCTCGCGCTAACATTTTTTCGTTGTGTGTGTCCTGGTTGTCCAGCTCGTAAAACCAGCCGCGGGTGCCGCATAGCGATATATCGTTATAATGCAGGCAGTTGTTGTGCAGTATCTCCAGGGAATACAGGCCGTACTCGTCAAAAAAGCGCTGCATTTTGGCGGCGGTGTTCCACCAGTAATCGTGGTTGCCCTTCATTAAAATCTTCCGGCCCGGGAGGTTGTGGATGAACGTTAAGTCGTTCAGTGACTCCTCCAGGCTCATACCCCAGCTGAGATCGCCGCAGAGCACGGTGGTGTCATTTTCCGTCACCGCCGAGAAACCGCGCTGTATCTTCTCCACATAATTCTGCCAGCGGTCGCCGAAGATATCCATAGGCTTGTCGCTGCCCAGGGACAGGTGCAGATCGCCGATGGTATAGAGTGCCACAAGTCCCCTCCTCTCTTTATTTTCAGTATATGTAATGCGATATCACTTCACAATATCCTTCGCCAGTTGTTCCAGAAAATATCCTCCAGCAGCGACTGGGGATACCCCCTCTCCTCCAACGCCTGATAGAGCTTAGCCACGTCCTGTACGCCGGTCATACCAGCAGCCAGGGCCTCGCAGCCATCCAGGTCGCCGCCGATGGCAACTGTCGACTCGCCGCTAAGTGAGAGAAAATGCTCGATGTGGGCGATGAGATCGTCCATGCGGCCGCCGCCTACGAAATCGAGGTAGAGATTGATGCCGACCACGCCGCCGGTATCGCGGACGGCGCGGAACATATCATCGGTAAGATTTCGTCTGTGCGGGCACAGGCCGGGGGCGCGGGCGTTGGAATGAGAGGCCACGACGGGGCCTTTCGCTGCCTGTATCACGTCCCAGAAACCGGCATCAGATATGTGAGAAACATCTGCAAATATTCCGTATTCATACATTTTTGCAACGAATTCGCGCCCATAAACAGACAACCCGCGGTCAGGCTCATCGGCGCAGGAGCCTGAGAGGACATTGGCGTTGTTCCAGACCGGATTGATCAGTCGGACGCCCCAGGAGGCTACGGTTTCCAGGTGATCCAGGGCACAGTCCAGCAGGTCGGCCCCCTCGACGCTCAAGAGCGCGGCGGTCCGGTGTTGGGCAGCTGCAGCGTCCACCTCCGCGCCGGTTTTGCAGCGTGAGACCAGGTCGGAATTTTCCTGTATTTGGGAAAGGAACCAATCGTGCATTTCATGAAGTTTCGTCCATGCGGTATTTGGGGGCAGCGCGCGTACATCGTCGTACAGGGCAAAAAACTGAGCGCGTTTTCGGTAGTGTTGACCACGGAGCAGGTCCACGTGGCCCCTGTTTTCCCGCAGGGCGGCGCAGGCGGAAAAGTAGGCGCGGCACTCGTCCTCCGTAGCGCCGTAGTCCGGCACCGCCTCTCTTTTCATGCAGCGCCATATCGTATCACAATGTCCGTCAAAATACGGTATATTCTGTATTTCCGTCACAAAAATATTCCTTTCTTACAGCAGCGAAGGCAGGCTGTGCCCCCTGTTTTTTTCGGTTTTCTTTCCAATTTCTGTCACTGAAAGGCATCCTCTACATACACGATACGGACGCTTTTTTCATCCCCGGGCGCGGCGGCGTAGACCTCGGCCACGTCAAAGCGGGCGGGGCAATCCAGGCCGTTGTCGCAGAGGTAAAAGAGCGCGGTTTTTCGGATACGGGCCTGTTTGCCGGCGGTGACGTATTCCCGGGGCAGGCCCATCTGCGTATTGGTGCGGGTCTTGACCTCCACGAAGCAGAGGACGCTCTTATCCCAGGCGATCAGGTCGATCTCGCCGAAGCGGCAGCGGTAGCTGTGTGCCGCCAGCTTATACCCTTTTTCCCGGAGATAGTCGGCCACCAGAGCCTCGCCCCAAACACCTTCTGAACGGCTCATCGTTAACCTCCCCTTTTCGACGCGGTCTGCACAGGAAAAAATCCCGCTATTTTCTGTGCAGATACCTGTATTTTGTTTAAACGTTTCTGATACCTTGTCTCTACTTATTTTATACCTGATCTGTATCTGCTCGGTATCCGGGCTGTACCTTATGTGAATATTCTGTAGATGCTCTGTACCATGCCGTGAAAAACGCTTTATGTCCGCCCACCGGCGGACCATTTTTTCAGGAAGGACATACGATGTTCCGCGCATGGGCCGAACTTATCCAGCATTTCGTAATGCAGCTTTGTACCGTAGCCCTTGTGCCTTGCAAACTGATACTCCGGGTACTGCTTATCCAGCACGTCGATGACATAGCGGTCACGGCTGACCTTGGCCAGGATGGAGGCGGCGGCGATGGAGGCGGCGTGCGCGTCACCGCCCACGATACAGCGGTGGGGCGTGGTGACGGCAGCGAACTTACCGTGGTCACGGTTGCCGTCGATGAGGGCGAAGTCCGGCCGTGGTGCCAGACCATCGATGGCCAGCTGCATGGCCTTCATGCGGGCGGAGAGGATATCCGTCTCGTCGATCTCCCCAGCGGAGACGGAGGCCACGGACCAGGTCAGGGCCTGCTGCTGTATCCGCAGGAACAGGGCCTCCCGCTTCTTTTCCGTCAGCTTTTTGGAGTCGTTCAGGCCGGGAAGCTCGAACTTCTCCGGGAGAATAACGGCGGCGGCGTAAACAGGTCCCATCAGCGGACCGGCACCGGCCTCATCCGCCCCGCAGACAAGGGCATAGCCAGCGTCATGGGCCTGCTGTTCGTAGCTCAGATCTTCCATATCAGCAATACTCCACTATTATCTTCCTGCACGCGCGGCAGACGGAGGCGGGGAGCTCCGTTTCGCTGAAGGCAAACCCCGTCGAATAGTGCCAGCCGTCCAGCACGATGCCGTTCTGACCGGTGATGTATTTCTTCGTCAGGATCAGGGCATCGGCATCGCCGTCCGGCGGCAGAAAGTACAGACCGCGGCTGCCGCAGGCCAGGAGCTTTCCCTGCTCCATCTCTTTTCCACAAACGGGACAATTCATGGCGTTACCTCCTCCGTGGGTACAGTCTCCAACGTGAAGCGGCCCAGCTTGCCGGCGCGGAACTCGTCCAGCAGGATGCGGGCCATGCGCTCGGTGTCCACCTGGGCGCCGCGCATGAGAAACCCGCGCTTACGCCCGGCCTTCTCCAACAGCTCGTAGCCGGTGTCGCCGGGCTCCACCTCTATTTTATAGCGTTCGGTGAGGGTATCGGCGTAGTGGGTGGCCAAATAGTCCATGAGATAGCAGGCCAGCTCCTCGATATCCAGCACATCGTCCTTCACCGCTCCTGTAAAGGCTAAACGCTTGCCAACCTCCGGGTCGTCGAACTTCGGCCAGAGGATGCCGGGGGTGTCCAGCAGCTCCAGCGTGGGGTCCACGGGGACCCACTGCTTGGAACGGGTGACACCGGGACGGTCCTCGGCCCGGGCGGTCTTGCGGTGGGCCACCTTATTGATAAAGGTGGACTTGCCCACATTGGGGACACCCAGGACCATGACGCGGACCACCTTGCCTACCTGGCCTCTGGCCGCGGCGGCGGCCAGCTTATCCCGCAGGAGCGCGCGGACGGCGGCGGAAAATTTCTCGGTGCCTACGCCGTTTTTGGCGTTGGCCTCCAGCACGGCATAGCCCTGGGCGCGGAAATACTGGGTCCAGCGGCGGGTCTCGGCCGGGTCGGCCTGGTCGGCACGGTTGAGGACGATGAGCCGGGGCTTGCCGGCGGTCAGCTCGTCCACGTCCGGGTTGCGGGAGGACAGGGGGATGCGGGCGTCCACGATCTCGCAGACGGCATCCATATTCTTGATCTCGGCGGAGATCATGCGCTTGGTCTTGGTCATGTGACCGGGGAACCAGCTCAGATTGTCGATCTGCATGGGACACCTCCTGAAAAATCTTACAAAACCAGTCGGATATTCCGCCACCTCATCCGCCCCGTCGCGGGGCACCTTCCCCTCAAGGGGAAGGCAATTTTGTACCTGCGGCGGCGATGGTACCAACCTCTCAAGGAGAAGGCCGGCGGCTAACGCCGCGCACCTCATCCGGCGCTGCGCGCCACCTTCCCCTCAAGGGGAAGGCATTTTGGTGCGGCGGTCATCTATATGGCGCAGAATATCCGCGCAAACCTCATCGTAGCGGCAGGTCACATCCGTATTCGCATAGCGCAGCACACGCAGACCTAATGCCGACAATGCTTCATCACGTGCCCTGTCCGCCTCTATGCCCGCGGTGTCGTAGTGCTGCGAGCCATCCAGCTCGATAACCAGCCGCGCTGCCGCACAGTAAAAATCCACGATGTACTGCCCTATCACTTTCTGACGGTTCACCGTAATGGGAAGGCCGCGCAGAAAGCCATACCAAAGGAGCCTCTCCTCCCGCGTCATCTCTCTGCGAAGTACCTGCGCGTTTGGCGTAAGATGTCTGTTATTTCGTGTGTTCATCGTCTCACCCCTTGCAGTATAGCACAGGGTGGAGAAAAAGAAAAGCACCCACTTTTGGTGGATGCTCTCTTTTGGATCGATGCTTACAGCTTCTCGCGGACCTTGGCTGCCTTGCCGACGCGGTCGCGCAGGTAGTACAGCTTGGCGCGGCGGACATAGCCGTGGCGCACGGTCTCGATCTTCTCGATAGAGGGAGAGTGGACAGGGAAAACCTTTTCCACGCCGACGCCGTAGGACAGGCGGCGGACGGTGATGGTCTCTTCGATGCCGCCGTGCTTCTTGGCGATGACGGTGCCCTCGAAGACCTGGACGCGCTCACGGGCGCCTTCCTTGACCTTCACGTGGACGCGAACGGTGTCGCCCACCAGGATCTGGGGGACTTCCTTCAGCTGCTTCTCGTTCAGTGCTTTGATGAGATCCATGGATATTTCCTCCTAAATTATAGGTGTTCATGCCGCCATTTGGCGATATCCGCGCACATTCGGGATATCGGCGACAGAGGACCGCCCTTTTCACGCCATGATAGAATAGCATAGATGGCAGAGAAATGCAAGGGTTTTTTACTATATCAGCGAAAAATGTTGCCGGAGGCATCCAGCAGCTCGCGGCGGCGGATACGGGTGAAGTCCGGGGTCAGCGCCGGCAGGTGGGCCGCGATGGCCTTCTCCAGCAGCTGAGGGTTCAGGCCGGGGTTCTGGGCCTGGACCACCACGGTGCCGGTAACGGCATGAGCACCGGACAGGAAGTGTACTTCCTGTATCATGGGGGCGATATCGACGTCGGCCAGGTCCTTGCGCTTGGTGCGCTTCTGAATGACCAGCGCCGGGCGGGTAAACAGGGCCGTCAGGGCCTCGGCAGCGCCGGCGGGGACACCGGCGTCGTACTCAAAGGTGACGTCCGCCCGGAGGTACGCCAGGTCGCGGACGGGGCGGGTAGCCGGATAGCAGTCCAGCACGCGAAGGCCGGAGGGCATGCCGGTGTTGAGCTTTTCCGCGATGCCGCTGCCGTCGGTATCCTGCGTCACCTCGAAATCCAGCAGCTCGCAGTCGCTGGACTGGCCCACGGGCAGGGGCAGGACGATGGAGATGATGGGATGGGGGTGGTAGCCCTGGGAGTGCTTGATGTCCAGCTCGGTGCGGGGAAAGGCGCGCTGGAAGGTGCGGAGCAGGTCCAGGTGGGAGATATAGGAGGCCTGGGCCTCTTTGATGAACAGGAGACGGAGCTTAGACATCGCACTTCCCTCCTACTAATTTGTTGGCACCGCAGCCATTGCAGCGGGTGCGGCAGTCGGGGGTGGTCAGGGACGCATAGGCCTGATGGCGCTCACGCTTCAGATAGTCCTGCGTCACGCCGGAGGAGATCATGCTCCAGGGGAGCAGCTCGTCCTCGGACCGGGTGCGGTTGGCGTAGAAATGGGGGTCCAGGCCGCACGCGTCGAAGGCCTCCAGCCAGCGATCCAGGGAGAAATACTCCTCCCAGGCGTCAAGGTGAGCGCCTTTACGCCACGCTGTTTCCAGCACTTTTCCCAGGCGGCGGTCGCCCCGGGCCAGGACGGCCTCCAGGAAGCTGGTGTCGGAGTCGTGCCAGTTGTAGGTGACGGTCTTGGTCTTGATGGCGTCACGGAGCAGGGCCACACGGCGCTCGTACTCGGCCTTGGAGATCTGCGGCTCCCACTGGAAGGCGGTATGGGGCTTGGGCACGAACCAGCTGGTGGAGACGGTGATGCGGACGCCCCGCTGCTTGTTCTGGGCGCTCTCGCGCCAGGCGTGCATGACACGGGCGGCCACGTCGGCGATACCCAGGACGTCCTCATCCGTCTCGGTGGGCAGGCCCAGCATGAAGTAGAGCTTCACGGCGCTGTAGCCGCCGGCGAAGGCCGTGCGGCAGCTTTGCAGCAGGTCCTCCAGTGTGACATTCTTGTTGATGACGTCCCGCAGGCGCTGGGTGCCGGCCTCCGGCGCGAAGGTCAGGCCGGTCTTGCGGCCCTTGGCCAGCCGCTGCATCAGGTCCATGGAGAAGTTGTCAGCGCGGAGGCTGGGCAGGGACAGGCTGACATGGCGGGCATCGCAGAAGGGCTCCAGCTCGTCGCACAGGTCCGTCAGCGGCGGGTAGTCGCTGGTGGACAGGCTGGAGAGCGTGACCTCCTGATAGCCGGTGTCGTCGCAGGAGCGGACGCAGTAGTCGGCGCAGAGGTCGCGGCTGCGATTACGGACCGGGCGGTAGACATAGCCCGCCTGACAGAAGCGGCAGCCGCGGATGCAGCCCCGGAACAACTCCAGGGTGACGCGGTCCTGGACGATCTCGGTGGAGGGGACGATGGTATTTACCGGGAAATAGGACTTGTCCATGTCGTGGACGATGCGCTTTGTCACCACGGCAGGTGCGCCGTCACGGGGCGTGATGGACGCCACGGTGCCGTCGTCGTGATAGGTCACATCGTAAAGGGACGGGACATAGATACCGTCCAGCTGGGCGGCGGCGCGGAGAAAATCGGGCTTGCTCCAGCCCTCGCGGCGGGCGCGGCGGTGGAGCTCCACCAGCTCCACGGTGACGTCCTCGCCCTCGCCCAGGCTGACCAGGTCGATGAAGTCGGCCAGGGGCTCGGCGTTGTACATGGCGGTGCCGCCGGCGATGACCAGCGGGGTCAGGCCGGTGCGGTCCGCGGCGTGGAGGGGGATGTGGGCCAGGTCCAGCATATTGAGGATGGCGGGAAAGGCCATCTCGTAGCCAACGGAGAAGGCCACAATGTCATAGTCGGTGATGGGGTCGCCGGATTCCAGGGCAAAAAGGGGCATTTCCGCCTGACGCAGCTCGGCCTCCATGTCGCCCCAGGGAGCGAACACGCGCTCGCACCAGACACCGGGGATATTGTTCATTACGCCGTAGAGGATACGCATACCCAGGTTGGACATACCGATCTCGTAGGTATCCGGGAAGCAGAAGGCGATGCGGGTGTCTACCGCCGCCTTGTCCTTGAGGATGGCGTTGTATTCGCCGCCCACGTAGCGGGCGGGCTTTTGCACCCGGGGCAGGATGCGTTCCAGTCGTTTATCCATGGTGTAGTCCTCTCCCCTCCCCTGCCCGATGGAGCTTGGGCGGGGAGCTATTTCTTGTAACAGTTTATTTTATCCGGTTTTGCGCCGTTTGGCAAGCCCCCTTTTACGGCCAGCCAAAGGACGCCGGGCAGCAGGAACAGCCCCGCGCCGGTGGTCAGCGTCAGGTACAGGCACAGGACCAGCAGGGCGGCGGAGGCAACGGCGCCCACCGCATAGGCCACGCGGTCGGCGGTGTAGGGCTCGGTGCAGAGCGCTGTCAGCAGCCAGAGGAGGCGGCCGCCGTCCATCGGCCGGATCGGCAGCAAATTCAGCGCCCCCAGGATCAGGTGGGCGCCGGCAAAGGGGGCCAAGGGCGGCCAGCCGGTCAGGGACAGCAGCGCCCAGAGCAGGAGGTTGCAGCCGGGGCCTGCGGCCACGGCCAGCAGCTCGCCGCCGTAGGACAGGCGGTGGAGATCCGGCACATATAGCTCCGCGCCGGAGGCGGAGAGTGTCAGGCGGCGGGGCGGCGCGTGGAGCGCATGGAGGGTCAGGACGTGAGCCAGCTCGTGGCACAGGGCGGCGGATAGGAGCGCGGCAGGCAGGGTCAACCCTCGGGAGAGCAGCAGAAACGCCGCCAGCAGCACCAGCGCAGAGGGCGAGACGGTGAGGGCGGCGGATGGCTTACGCAAATGTAACATAATAAATGGGGTTCAGATAGGTGTCGTCGTGGTGAAGTTCAAAATGCAGGTGAAAGCCTGTGGTGCGGCCGGTGTCGCCCAGCTCGGCGATGGGGTTGCCGGCCCTCACCTTCTGGCCGTCGGAGGCGGTGATCTTACGGCAGTGGGCGTAGAGAGTGGAAAAGCCTCCGGCGTGGGTGACGGTGACGTAGCTGCCCAGATCGGTGCTGCTGCCGATAGCCGTCACCGTTCCATCGGCAAAGGCGCGGATGACCGCGCCCTCCTCCCCCGCGATGTCCAGACCGTAGTGAAATCGACCGTCGCCCTCCAGGGGGTCGCTGCGGCAGCCGAACAGCGAGGTGATCTGACCCGCCGCGACCGGGTCAACGTAGTCAAAATCCAGGACCCGCTGGAGCATCTCCACATTGTCCGGCAGCGTCTCCGACCGGGAGACAGCGGGGGCGGCGGGTATCTCCGACGTGCCGAAAACGGCGGTGTAAGCATCGTTGAGGGCGTCAGAGACGGTGGACCCGTCCGCAAAGGCCCGGCCGGCAGCGGAGAACACCTCTACGAAGTCGGTATCGGCACCCAGCAGATCCAGCAGCGTGGCGCGGCAGCGATCCAGCGCCGCCGGAAAGAGAAATTTCATGGCGATGACCGCCAACAGCAGCGCGGCGGAGATCACCAACTGGACCATACGGCGACGGGCGCCGGGAACGGGCGCCGCGGCGGACTTCGTCCGGTCCGGGCGGGGCGCGGGGCGAGACGGGGCTTTGCGGGGCGGGGCACTGCGGCGGGACGGGGCTATGCGTTTACCGGCGTAAGACACGGGGCGCTGGGACATGGCGGAACACCTCCTTCTTTTCCAGAGCACTATATGCAATAGACGAAGGCGTTAGACATACAAGTGAAAGTTGGGCAAATGTCAAGATGAATTTGCAGCATTGACAAAAAATATCAAAGTACGGAGAGGGGAGCCGAAGGAGGGATATCACACCGAAAAAGTCCTGTAAAGGAGCTTTCGCGGCATAAAACCAGTGTGCGCACTGGATTTATTCCACGGTCTCCTTGACAGGGCTTTTGTCGTTGTGTGATGAGCAGACAACAAAGCTCGCGAGCGAGCTTTGCTTCACTCACTACTTATTATGGGAGGACGGAACTATGACGAAAATCGAGAGAACCCCTCGCACACTGCGAGACTGGGAAGAGGACCTTATGCCGCAGGAGATGGAAACACTTAGGGACAGGTATCACACAGACCCGAACGAGCTTCTGACGCCCAGCGAGGTCCTGGAATGTATCGTTAGCTGGCAAGGCGGGATTGCGTCCGCATACCACATCAAGAGTATTATTAGCAGGGTATACGGCATCGAACTCTGAGCACAAAGCCCCGGGAGACCGGGGCTTTACCTTTCATGGTACAATGGACACACTCCAACAACGCTTATTGAGGAGGTACAGGGAGATGAGGAAGCAGCACTACATGACGGAGCAGGAGCGTCACCAGCTGGAGGCCATGCGGCGGAACAAGATACCGGTACGGGAGATCGCGCGGCAGCTGGGCTTCTGCGAGAGGACGATCTATTACGAGCTTCGGCGGGGAAGCTATATGCATACCTGCGACTTCTGGGACGAGAAACGGTACTCGGCACAGAAAGGACAGCAGACACACAACTACAACCAGACGGCCAAGGGCAGGCCGTTGAAGATCGGCAGCGATCATACCTTTGCAGCCTACATCGAGCATAAGATCATCGTGGACAGGTACTCCCCTGCGGCAGCTCTGGCAGCGGCACGGAAGTACTCTTTTACTACGAAGATATGCGTCAGCACACTGTACAGTTACATCGACAAAAAGGTGTTTTATCAGCTGGGCAACCGACATCTCTGGGAGAAGCGGAAAAAGAAGGCCAAGACCAAGGAGGCCGTGCCGCGGGTAGCACACCCGAAGCTGCCCAGCATAGAGAACAGGCCGGCACACATCGGACAGCGCTCTGAGCGCGGGCACTGGGAGATGGATTTGATCATCGGAAAGGCAGAGACCAGCCATGTCCTGCTGACGCTGACGGAGCGATACAGCAGGCAGGAGCTTATTTTCAAATTGCCGGACAGGAAGGCAGCCACCATCCGCGGGGTATTCGACCGGCTGGAACGGAGATACCCGGACTTCCCGGAGCGTTTCAAATCACTGACCACGGACAACGGCAGCGAGTTCATGGAGTATGACAGACTATGCAGGAGCATACACGGCGGCAGCCGCTTCCGAGTCTGGTATTGTCACAGCTATGCGGCGTGGGAGAAGGGCAGTGTTGAAAACCATAACCGCATGATACGGCGTTTCTTTCCCAAGGGCACGGACTTCTCCAAGATCAGTAAAAAGAGGATAGCTGCCGTCCAGGACTGGATGAACAACTATCCTCGAAAAATCTTGCAATGGCAGACGCCGAACGAAGCAGCGGCATAGGTCAGCATTTCGGGAACGCCTTTTCGGGAAGCTCATGCCGGTAGCGGGTATCAAAGAGCTTGTAATACGGCCTGCGCCAAAAGAGCTTGATACCACCGGCGAGGAAATGGACGTAGTAGAACATCTCCGTTTCCTGATGGGTGAGATCGTCAATGCCTATCTTACGGCCAATGGTCTTGATGTAGGAGAGATCGCGGATCAGAGGGAAGCGTTTTATCTCATAGTGACAGACAGCCAATTTCCGTATCTTGATGTCAACGTCAGTGGACTGGGAGAAGAAAGCGATATCCGCCTGATAGTGACCATGATTTTTGAAGAAGTAGACCTGTTCATCGGTCATTTTCATTTTACGGTTATCGAAGTCTACACCGGCTTCATCTATGATGATGAGACAGTCCTCCATGAGGTATTTACCTATATCGTCTTTGGTGATCTGAAAAGTACCACGAATAGGAAAGTTGCTGTACACAGCACGGCCAGCAGCAAGAGCCTTTTTTGCCAGCTTTGCAGCGTAGGTAGATTTTCCAGAACGAGGTAGACCAAAATAGAGATAGATACCGGTATCATAAGGTTTAACAGGGCGATAGACAAAACGCCAGAAGTGCTGGTAGCGCAGCCATTTGAGAACATATCGAACATTCATAGGAACCTCCAAGGATAGAAAAAATCACGGGGGAGCATGCGCTCCCCCCGCGATTTTTTTCTTACACGCGCTGACGGAACAGGCGGGACAGCAGACCCACAGAGATACCGACCAGAGGCACGGCGATAACACCCAGCACCAGCAGGTCGGAACCAACAATGGTATCGGTCAGTCCGGTGACGGTGACAGCGGACTCACCGGAGCCGATGGTGCCGCCGGTGATCATGGTCATGACACCGGAGAAAAACGTGGTGATCTTAGTGATCAGAGCAGCCATAGTGAAAACTCCTTTCAATGTAATGGATCAGCGTTATACGCGCTGACGGAACAGACGGGACAGCAGACCCACAGAGATACCCACCAGAGGGACAGCGACAACGCCCAGAACGAGCAGATCGTCACCGACAATGGTGGTGGTCAAAGTGGACACCATGCCCATGACACCACTAAAGAAAGTGGCGATGGTAGCGACCAGAGCAGCCATGCAAAAACCTCCCTTCTATCGTTTGATACGGAAAACTCTGAAAAACAGAGAGATCACAAGAGCACATAAGACCATGCAGAAGCAGTACCAGCCGACGCCATCGGATAGAAAGTCAGAAAGAGCCTGAACCATAGCGACCAGCATGGCAGAAACATCACTTAGACCTCCCAAGGAACACACCTCCTAACAGACGGAAGAACGAATAGAACAGGATGAGGAATGCCAGGCAGCCGCCGATCCAACAGAAATCGACACCGGCAAGCCCGGGAACGGCAGAGACATTACCGGCACTGTCGGTAGCCATGAGGGGCTGATACTCACCGAAGATACTCTGCACAGAGGCGGCAAGGCCGGTATGAGCTCCGCGCTGGTAAGTGTATGTCTCCGGCGCAGCAGCTTCGGCAGCGGGAGCGGTATTGATCACCACCGTACCGGAACCGGCAGGGACTTCCGAAGTGTCCGTGCCAGCGTCAGAGGCAGGCTCATCCGCGAGCAGCTCGGCAGCAGGGGTAGTATCTTCATCCAGCGGATCAGCGAACGCCTCCACACCGTAGGCCACGATACCGAGGATGACAGCCAGAACGATAAGCAGTGTTTTCGGCTTGAACGAGAAGCCTATATGCATTCTCATTTTCCTTTACCTTCCTTTCCTTTGGTGGAGATGGTGGGCGGCGAGGCCACAGAGGAACCGATGAGCCGACCAAGCAGCCAGAACGCCAGGTCAACGGCCACGGCAGCCATGGCGATGATCCAGAACGGGACGTTCAGAACCGGGATATTGATAGAGAATATATCCCACGCCCAGCCCAGCAGGGACTTGACGGCAAGCAGCAGACTTTCCATAGAAGCACCTACCTTTTCCAGAACATAATGAGGTCAGCAATGCCCTTGATGAACTCCAAGACAATGAGAACGATCTTGACAAACATAAAGACCAGGAGCAGGGCGGCGAGAACGTAGAGCGCACCGGCCATACCGTCAGGCATCCAGCTGACACCAAGTGCGATTTTTTCAAGAACCATCACTTCCACCTCGCTATCACGAGAATAAGGGCAACGATAATGACAGAGGTAAAGCTATACACCAAACAGGCTTGCAGACCCACCGGCATGGAGGTATAGACGGAGCGCACGAAGTGCAGGAACGTATATAAGTTAGCTTCCATCGGGCACCTCCTCGGCAGCGGCAGCAGGATCATAGAACAGGCCATCCAGCTTTGTGATATCGGCGGCATCAAAGGCACCCTTGAACGTATTGTTCCAAAGCCATTTGAACAGACTGCTCACTTTGTCTACACCATCCTTTGTGGTATCGACCATATCGGTATCTGCGTCCAGCTTGAACACATTGGTAACGTAAGTGTTATTGTTGATGACGTTGACCACGGTATCATTACTCTTGTCTATGAGCAAGTCAAGCCGGGTAGTGATAGGAGCCAGATCGACCGCGAGGGTACCGGAACCGGCCACACCGCCTGTTGCAATAGCATTGACGAGGCGGTCTGCCTGGGCTTGCAGGAAACCGGTGAAACGGGAGGCGTACACCACAGGGACGGCCTCAGACGTCTTGCTGTAAATGTAGTACCGGTCAGTGTCAGGGAGAGAAGTCAAAAGACGTACAGTAGGCTCACCATCCGTAGTAAGCAAACGACTTGCAGCACTCGAAATGAAGTTAGGCTTATAGTAAGCATACCATCCCTTCCAAGTTCCATCGCTATCCCATGATGGATACACAAAGGCAGAACAAGTAGCGTATGCGACAGTCTTAGAACACCTAAACGAGAAAGAGGACTCAAAGGAGTGAACCGTGCCCGCCAAATCCGTAACAGAGAAAGAAACCGGCATGGTCGTATATATAAACGAATTGGCGGCTGGAGCATCGGTGCCTTTAATAATGGTGAAGGAATATCCCAAAACTTTCACGCTACCAACAAACTGATAGCCGGGGACGCATTTTTCATAGTAATAATCAGGGCTTCCCTTTGTGGAAGCTTCAACGAGGCTGCCATACGCCTGAACAGAACTGGACGAGGAATACAGGAGATCGCTGTTATCGGGAACCTCGGAGAAGGAGGAAGGAAGAACGCCATACAGCTTTTGCGTGGACGTTTCGCCATGCAGTACATTCGGGAACGCATAAGCACTGTCATACTCTCCGAACTGCTCGGTGATCTGGTTGCTGATGGTAGTTACAGCGGAAACAAGGGCGCTGTCATCGTAGACCGGGATGGACTGGATAGCAGAGAGAATATCCGCTGTCTTAGTCACGCCGCCCAGCTGATCATACTTGAAAGTGACACGCAGACGGAAACCGGCACTAAAAGAACTGTCACCGGCAGGGATGATCACCGTGTGCGGCGAGTATGCCGTAGTTTCCGCCGAGGCCAGGGGAACAAGCTGGTTTTCATCGTTGAAATCGACACGCTTTACATACACGCCGGTAGCCGCATCGTAGGTGTCGCTGAGGATATACGTGCCGTTGCTGTTCTGCCAGACACCGGCAGAGAGCATAAGGTCAGAGGAAACGGCTTCGGGGACGCTGCTACCGAGAAATGCACCGCGCAGACCGATATACTCACCGTCAGGAGCGTCAATATAACCATTGGTGTAATTGAGACTGTACCAAATACGCTCAGCCCAATGGAGCTGATAATCGGTATCACCCCAGAACATGAGCTCTTGCAGCTCACCGCCTATGGCGTTGGTGATGGTGATCATATTACCGGCAGCAGAGACCGTGGTCTGCTCCACGCTGTTGACCTCCGCATACATACCAAGCAGCTGGGCGAGCTTCACGTCAAGAGAGGTCGTATTCACCTGAACGATACCGTTATTGATCACCGAGGACAGGAGACTATCAATAGAGGACGTTTTAACACCAATGTAGGTAAGGCGGTTATTAACGGCGGTATTGAAATCGTCGATGTGGTTGATCATGGAGTTTTCAAAGTCCCAGATGCTTTCGATAGCCAGCTTGATATAATCCATGAGCAGGATCTGATTGTCCGCGATCAGGACGTTCAACTCCGCGATGATGGGAAGAAAGTCCAGATTAGACGCTATATTGATGAGCCGGTCTGTGTAGTCGGGATTGGTGGGGATGGTGATGTCAACATGAACGTCAGAACGAGGATCCTCAGCCACGTATATTTTTCCGTCCACATTACCCAAAAGGCCATACAAGGAAGAAACATCAAATTTACGGATATCTAAAGCACTATCAGATACATAGCCCACATAGCGGTCAATGGCACTGTTATAAACAAGGGACGTGCTCAACCTATGCTCATTGCAGTAATAAACAAGGGAGGCCAAATCGTCATAAGAAATAGTGACAGAGGAATAAGAAGGCTCACGAGGAGAAACATTTTCGGCAACAAACACAAATTTTTTATCAAACCAAAAATTAGGAATTTTACGCATTGTGTAAGCAAATGCAATACTCGCACTGGCAATAGACAATACTGTTGCAAGCACGAAAACAATGAGGGCTTTACAATTCACTTTCTGTAAGATATAATTCATAAAAACACCTCAAGGGGGAGAAAATCATGTTTATTGCCGATGTTCCCGGTATGATAATTTGGCTAATCAGTACACTTGTAAAGATAGCGGTCATCATTCTAATTGCTGTCTTGATAATCAAAGGCATCAAATACCTAAGACGCAAAGAAGAACGGGACACACAACGGGACTACCGCAGCGCTCAAAATACCATTGATGAAATTGAACGGGAACTGAATGACCGGAAGTGACTACCCTAATCCCTCGCCGCAGGCGGGGGATTTTACATTTTCCAAGGGAGCTGGGCTATCTCTGCGAAATAAGTTTCGGAGCAAACGTCGAAATACTTGCAGAACAAACAACAGCCATGACACCAAAGAAATCGCTGACAGCGCAGCCAAAATTTGAAACGAGCGATCATGCCTTACCCGTCTTTCCCTTGAACTTATCCGGGAACAGGGAGCGCAGGACTTTACCGGCGATCCACGCCATGAGCGAGAGCAGCAGGAACAGGATGAACACGAATACCAGCACAAAGGCGGCAGTGATCAGGAACTTGATCATGTCAGCACCTCCCTCAGATACGGAACGCATGGCGCAGCCATTGCAGCTGGTAGCCGTCCAAGCCTACGATGTCAGGTTCACCATTACGGTAGCCCTCGGAGGCAAGCAGCACGTCACCAACGATCATATCACCGTACCATACGGAAGCGAACTTGTTGACACGCAGCGGCTCTTTATACCAGCCGCTTTCATCCGCCAGCAGGACTACACCGGGAGGCAGAAGCAGCCCACTCTGAACGCGCACGACCTCATAGAGATCGCAGTGAATGACCTTGCGGACGGCAGCATTGAAGTTGGTGGCAGCGGGGTCAATACGGATGATCTGAGGTGCAGGATCAGCACCGGCACGCACAGCAATAAAATTCTCGATCATAGATAACCCTCCAATTTGAGTTGATCATAGCAAGGTTCCACCGTCTGAGGCTGGAAGTCCGGGTCAGGGACTACCGGCACCAGCGGCAGCAGCTCCGGAGCCTCTGCACCATCCCACACATAGGGGAACGTCCAATCCTCACCGTATACCATGCCAGTCTTGCAAAAGTCGTAGTCATTGATACAGGCTACCTCCAATGGACGTTGGTAGAGGTATACATCACTGGCCTTTATTGCACGCTTGAGAGGACGGGAATGGAAATAGAGGTGCTGGCCGAGGTCAGAGCCGCGCTGGGAGAGATCCTTGCTGATGTACTTGGTTATGTAGTAAGCCGTTGCTATCGGGTCACGGATGGGCGCCAGAGAGCAAAAGCCGAAGGTGTCCATATAATCCGGCCAGTTCAGGAAACCGCCGTCTATGAGCCGCTGGGGAGCCGGTGGAGTGAAAGAGGCCAGCACGTCCACCGGCAGCCCGGAGATCAGGCCGTGTATGTGCCACGCACCATCCTTGTGGTGTTCCGGTACCAGCAGGAACTGTATCTGAGAGTGATACTTCTTGCGCTTGTCCCGGATGAACTGGGAAAGGCGGCTTTGGTAGGTGGCAAGGTCAAAGCGGTTGAACTTTGCCCGATCTATGGTACCCGTGAAGAAGTAGTCCCACGGGTTGCAGAGAGCGTATTGCAGCACCATATTTCGAGCACGGCTGAAACTGTTATCCAGCTTGTTGTCGTAGTGCTGAGCGTCCTCTCCGTTGCGGAAATAGACGTTATCAGGGTCACGCACACCCTTGAATGTCACGACCTTGTAGATGCCGTGACCGTATTCGTGGATACTGTGAACGGGGGAGGCGGAAACCGACATATAGCAGACACTTCCCGGAATTCGTTATGGTGTCAAGTGCCCTCGTCGGAGCTTTCACTCCGACCTGTTGAGGGCAGCTCTGACGGTGCACATCCTCCCGACGTTCACAGCAAGAGCGAAGTTTTAGAACTTGGCCAGACGGATACCGGAGCACTTGCCCCAGCGGTTCCATTCGATGATGACCTCGTCACCCAGTTTAGGCGTGTAGCCGCTGGCAGCGAGGATACGATCCATCACATAGATGCGGTCACAGGACAGACCTTCACCTTTTTCACACTTCTCGGTGAGGAACAGGTTGACGCCGGAAACCTCCTGGCCGTCATCACCCTTGAAAGAGGACTTGCGAAAACCAATTACTTTCATGTCGTTGTTCTCCTTTTCGTTGTATAAAAATTGCAGAGTAGCAGAGCTGCCTTTCGGAGTTCTGCACCCTGCAAATACATAATAGAACCTGCCTACAAGTGAAAGTTGGGAAATTATACTTGACAGCCGCGCCGTCAGGAAATATAATAGGAGGGCTGACGGGGTGTAGCGCAGCTGGTAGCGCGCTTGGTTCGGGACCAAGAGGCCGGGGGTTCAAGTCCCCCCACTCCGACCATGGCGAGTGTTCTTACAGCATTTGAAAGGCTATAAGAACACTCGCTTTTTATACAGCGAGTTCACAGGGGGCGTAGTTGACGACTACGCCTTTTCTTGTATTTACGGACA
>ENA-OWPN01000975-OWPN01000975.1-human-gut-metagenome-genome-assembly--contig:-NODE-975-length-30988-cov-6.965118_pt1 | contig 30988 bp, 56 predicted proteins | sample MGYA00248266_ERZ651850 | MGnify/ENA primary metagenome ERZ651850 (study PRJEB26924, sample SAMEA4378296) | human gut metagenome | biome: human gut; feature: human-associated habitat; material: faeces... | reverse complement strand
GTCCCCGTAAGTCTATTTTTTCTCAATCCGAGAGGGGGGGGATCGTCACGCGCATCAGTGCTTCGCCATCTGCGCTCAAACTCCCGTCCTCTCTGTTGTGCAAACGATTGTGCATCTCGGATGATACCGATATCAAATTCCACTCGCATAATGCATGCTCTGGATATAAGTCCAGCGGATAGATGTGATGCACCGTCTCCGCTGGGCATGTCTTGCCATACCGCCTTGATAATTTGCAAAGATAACCGTCTCGCCGAAGGATCGCCTTTCGCTTTATTTTCCACGCGCGTGAACGGTAGAATGGATTTACCTGTTTTGCTGCCATGCAATCCTCCAAAAAATCAGGACGCTCAGAGATGAGCGTCCTTTTGTACTGCCGTCTTAACCCGGACGGCCAACGGGTCATCTGAGCCGCGCGGATACTCTGCATCCTCTGATCGTGAGGGCATTTCTCCGCGCCGCTGATTCTGCGGGCCTTTTGTCCCACCGGCCATATGGCCGCTTTTTCCGTTCCGGGTTTTCCCGCCCGGCTTCGGGGTGCGCTTTTGTGCCTTAAAGACATAGCCGGAATCAGGTTCATCGCTAACCTTGTGGGAGCCTCACCACGCACTCTCCGGCGGAGGAACATGGATCATAGGCACTCGGCTCCGCGGGACGGCACTCCCCGCATCTCAGGTACCCTTTCGGGTGCGGCGGGAACCTTTCCGCCCTGAAGCCTTTTGTCATGCGGGCCTTGCAGCCCTGCCCGCATGGGGCTTTATTCGGTCGGCGTCCGTATGATCGCCGCCTTGTGGCAAATACCACTGTCTCTATTATAGCAGGGATTTTGCGAAAAAACTTCCACTCTTTTTCCAGTTTGTTTCACATGTTAAAATTCAACAATCCCATACAGTGTGACGGTGAATTTATAAAGCGCCGCATCTTTGATCTGATATACCCGGCTTTGCTCGATATTAAGCTCCTCCATCAGACGCTCGACATGCCCCGCCTGCCGCTGGATGTAAAACAGCTCCAACACCCTGCGCTCCTGATCTGTAAGCCCCGCCAGCCCACGCTCCACCAGCTTGACCAGCCGGGCAACCGCCGCGCGGGTATGTCCGAGCCTCTCTTTTTCAGCAATGCAGTTGATAAGGTTTTCCTGCGCCCGGCTCTCCCCGCCCTGTACCGGCGTTGCATCAGACATCCCGCCCCGGATTGACTGCATCCGGTCATCGAGAGACGCGATCTTGTCCTGTATGTTTTGGAGACTGTCCTTGCGCCGCATGTAGCTTCTCAGATCGTTTTCTGCTTCTTTTTTCCAGTTCATGGGATTTTCTCCTCCCCTCGTACTTGTCGCATTGATCGGCAGGGCATCCCCTTGGGTTGCCGGTGATATAGCAGTAATGGCACCCCTGCTCGTTTGTCCGCCCCATACCGCCCAGCGGCTTGAGGTACACGCATCCCTTACATGTCTTGCGCGCCGGTATCATTTGCACCGCCTCCCCATCTCAATCCCCACGGCCAGCCCCAGCGCGACGGATAGGACTATCACCGCCCCCAGAGGGTCTATGCGCAGGGCTAACATGTAGTTAATCATGCCCCACCCCGCGCCGATTCCAGACGCGCCTCAAGCCGCTGAATCTTTTGAAGCTCGTACTTTCCCGTATGCCCGAATATCATCTGCATCTGTTCGATCATAATCCGAACGTCTCCGATCTCTTCGAGCACATCGGCCAGATTCTCCCCATGACAGCGGCGGTTTTTGATCAGCGCCTTTGTCAGCTCGGACATCTCTTCAATACAGATATCAATCTGCGCATCCCGCCCGTATTGTTTAATCGCGGTTTTCAATATCTCGTGTCTGGTCATACTGTTATTCCCCCTCTCCCGTCCGGGCCACGCCACTCAAAGCACCTGACATGCCCGTTGTCCTCGCGTTCGCAAGGATATTTATTATGCTTGCAGACTACGCATGATCCAATATAGGCAAGATCACGCACCGCCGCATCTCTCTCCTGCCGAAGCTGGGCGTTTTCGGCTTTGATCTTCTCAAGTTCGCACAGGTTGCTTATCAGAGCTTCGTACATGGTCAATCCTCCATTTCCGATCTGAGGCTATCCTTGATATAGTAGTCGATACCCATTTCTCGACAAAGCGCTTCTGCCTCGGCGCCGAATCTTTTCCAATTTATGTTGGATGGATGATAGTTCAGTTTTCCTATTTTCACTTTATCCACAACCGGAGCCCACTTCTCAATGGCACCTAGGACGGCTTCTTCATTTAAGACAGGTTCGAATGAAATCCAAGTTTTGATACCTTTACCATGAGCCATATCGAGCTGAGGCATATGCAATGCGGGGACGAACCCACCAACACAAAATCCGCCGTCGTAGGTGAGTCCAAACCAATCATTCTCGTCCAGCAGATCAAAATCTCGAGATCCGATACCCTTTGTGAGAATCTGGACATGATTTCCGCTGTTTTTGATAGCTGTTATGATTTCTCGGGTGGTTGATGTATCATATCCGCTCGGATACGGGTCACAAGTAAAACACAGGTGAATAATCTTATTTGTAATTTTTTCCTGAGCCAACTGCTTTTTGAGGGCTTCCACAATTCTCGGCCGGGGCGCAACGTGGGAATGAAACTCTTCTCTTTCCCGGCGCAAAACAGACGGCGCAAAGCAATAGTAGCAGCGGTGAGGGCATCCGGTATATATGTTTACAGCATACTCCCCATATTCCTTCGCTTTGCCTGTCGGCATATATAGCGGTTTCATTTGTCAATCCCCTCCGTCCATCTTCGCCCCGCAGTTGGGGCAGAAACTTGTAAACCTCGAACACATCCGTTTCCCACACTCAGAGCAGTAAGCTACCGGATTATCCTGCAAAATGTAATACTGCCTTTTGTACAACGGCTCCCCGTTTTCGGTTTGCTGTACCATCTCGTAATGCTCATATCGTGCAGGTCGGTTATGATACACCGGACTCCCATGCACCACAGGCACATACTCAATCAGAGCCTCGCTTTTACAAGGGCCTTCGACGCAATATTGATCGTACAGCGAGCAATATCCGTATCCGTTGCTATGCTTGCAGATTTTCAGCGCCTCCCGACTGATTAAATCGCTCATTCCCCAACCAGCTCCAATCTTCCGCATCCTTCTACTCGATGGAATGTATTCGCGAAATCAATGATTGCATTCCGAGCCTTAATATAATCCGGGTCGTCGCAGTCCTGAGCGCAAAAATGATAGGCCAACTGTGCCATAATCCTGCGGTCTGTCTTAACATGCAAGCCCCCGCACCATAGTGGCCAACAAGCATAATCAATATTGGCACCTGTTAAGTCGGCCCCGCGCAGGTCGGCCTCGCTCAGGTCGGCACCGCTCAGGTTGGCACCGCTCAGGTTGGCACCGCTCAGGTTGGCACCGCTCAGGTTGGCACCGCGCAGGTCGGCCTCGCTCAGGTCGGCACCCCTCAAGTTGGCCTCGCTCAGGTCGGCCCTGATTCCCTCTGCGCCGCCATCAATCCATAATTTATGCTTGTTTAAAATTTTATTTAACTGCTCCTGATTCATTTGTAGCTCTCCTTTGTATCCACCTCATGCCAGCGGCAATATCGCTTTGCAGGGCAGTTGTCACACTCAAAACCAGGCTCCCAGCAAGCCCACCCGAGATCACGCACAAGTGCAATTCTCGTCTCATTATCGTACCAGTCAATCTCCGAATTGCCTTTATACAATTCATCCGCTTCCGGCACTCTCCGCGCTCGGATGTCTATGTATCTGGCATCCCCGCAGGTGTCTGTACTTTGAGCAATTAGCTTTGCTTGTGTGGGATTCTCTGCAAATACGATAGTGGAGCAATTGTCATCTCTTGCGCTATCGTAAACGTCATAGGCTTTCATTCAGCATCCTCCTTCCCGTCCATCCGAGCGCCGCAGTTCGATGTAGTTCATTTCGGCTCCCTCCCGCTCAGATACGCCAGATTGATATACCCCGCGTCGAACACCGCTACAAGGATCCCGCCGTCATACGCCCGGATCAGTCCGTTTCCCTCTTCCATCCGGTCCGCGTCGATGTTGACGTGCCGGTCTGTCCCGTCCGCGTCCCTGTATTTGATGACCAGCTTCATATTAGTCCCTCCCGTCTCTGATCTCCACGAGGATGCACCCTCTGTCGTGCCAGTGGTGCGCGATCTCCCGGACGCATCTCCGGTTGTCGTCCTGTATCACCCAGCCCTTGAGCGCATCCACAATCATTTTTGCCATGTATGCGTGGTTGTCCAGATCAAGCCTGTCATCCCACCAAAAATCAATGCTCACCGGCTTTTGCGCGGGATTCCGAGGGATGCCCGCCCGGACAAGCGCGGCATGGGTCAGGCTGTGCCAGTACTCGCTGTCGGCCTTGCGGCGCGACCAGTGCTTCCCCGCATAAATCGCGTTCATACCGTATTCCTTGCCCCACTGGCGCTTACCGGCCTTGGTTTTGGGGTACTCGATGCAGATTGTTTCTCTCACCTGCCGCCACCCAGCGCCGGGAAAGCCATGCCCGCCGCGATCTGCGTCATAACCTCGCGCACGTCGGACGGAATCGCGAGAAATTCGCGCTCTGATTCGGCCCGCGCCGCGTAGGATTTTCTAAATCCAGACATTACGACCGACTGTACGGTGTCGCTGTCCATCATGGCCCATTCGCGGAGCTGCATCGGCGTTCCCACGATACGGCGGATGACCGGAGGGAGCTTTTTGAACTCTTCGGCATAACCGTAAATCCCATTTCGGAGCGCCCTTGAGACATATCCCCATGCCTCCATATCGCTCATTTCGTCGGGGCGGGTTAGCTTTCTGATCGCCTCTTTGATCGACCCGATATTGGGCGGGTATCCCTTTCTGTCGCTTGCGATATGCGATTTTACCGCCATTGCAACGATATGGGCGGGGTCATCCGCAAACATCTCGCACCATAGGCTAACAGCGGCCTCGGCGTCTCTTGCGCTCATTTCGCGGTAAAATGCCGGATATGCGGCTTTCATAACCGACATGATTGCAAGCGTTTCAGCCCTATTCATGCGCCATCTCCTTTTCAAGCATGTCGAGGAAAATGTTAGAGTTTTTGCTTTCCGTTCCCCATTTTTCACCGTCGCGTTGCTCCCACGTCCTGACAGCGGCTTTCCAGTCCTTCATGCGGTTTTTCCCTACCATCCAGCCCTTAGCGGCGTAAAAATCTACAAATCGCTGGGGGTCAACGTGGTTTTTTCGCTCAAGGCAATAATCCGCGACCTCTTCAACGGTCGGTGGCGTGAAGCGCGTCGCGCGCGAAACGCTCTCTTTCGGATTCGGATTCGGATTGGATTCGGATTGGATTCGGATTGGATTAAGGCCGCAACTCGCGGCAACTCGCGGCGAAACTTCGCAATCTGTGTTTTCGGGCGGCGCGGGATATTTCTCCTTCGAATTGCGAACCCTTTGATGCAAATCCCATTTTGGAAACGATAGGAACGGTTTCCTGTCTACTTCGTAGAGCCTGACCAATCCCACCGACGCCATTTTGAGAACGGCATCTTGTACGTTTTTCTCGGTGATTCCCTGCTTCGTCACGAAAAGCATTGATTTCAGGAAGCTCGGCCTTGCGTCCAACCGGCCATAATCATCCGCCCGCACGATCATACGGTAAAATACCGTTTCCTCGAACGCTGTGAGCTTGTCTATATCGTCGCTGTAGCATATCGATTCTTTTATGATTCGGTTCGGCATCGTCTCACCGCCTTAGAACGGGAGATCGTCGTTGATGTCCACTGCCGTAAATTCGTTGCTGCTGCTGGGCGTGCCGCCCTTCGATTCGGTGAAAAACGCCCTCTCCGCCTGAATCTCAAAGGCGGTGCGCCTGTTTCCCTCTTTGTCGGTGTAGTCTCTGGTCTGCAGGCTGCCATCGATCCCGATCAGTTTCCCCTTCGAAAAGTAACGGGTGATAAATTCGGCGTTCTGCCGCCATGCCACGACGTTGAAGAAATCCGATTTCTCCTTGTCCCTCGGGCGGTTGACCGCAACCCGGAAGGATGCGACGTTGACGCCGTTCGGTGTGGCGCGCAGCTCCGGGTCCGCCACGAGCCGCCCAATTACGATGATTCGGTTATACATTTGTGTCCCTCCATTTTTGATAGATCAGACCGCTTTCGTTCCACTCGGGATAATGCTCCCGCAGGTACTCCCGCAGAACCGGCCTCAATTCCTTTCTTTTCGCCCCGTCGTAGGCCATGTGGCAGCGGCGGCATAGGGTGAGGATGTTTTCCTCGATTCCCAACCCGCCCTGCGCCCTCGGCAGGTAATGCGCCTCGGGGCTTCCCGGCAGGCCGCAGAGGATGCAGCGCCCGCCGTCACGCTCAGATACCCTGCGCCTGACCTCACGCGGGATCGCCAGAGCTTTTGTCCGCTTGTGCATCCCATCCCTCCATCAGCACCGCCAGCTCCTGCGGCGTCATTGTCTCGATCCCCTGCTCCTTGCAGTCCTGCACCGCCAGACTGATCAGCCGGGACATCTGCGCGGTATCATATGCTGACGATCCGTAGTACAGGATGACGTTGACGCATCCGGGCAGCTTGCTGGGCATGATTTCGGTTACCCAGCCCTTGCCGTTTCGCTCCCAGCCCTCCCGGAGCCTGTCCGCACCTTTCGCCGGGATGCAGACCGTTTCGCTGTTGCCGCCGATCTCCGGGATATAGCGTCGATAGATTTCCGCCGCCGGGATGCCCAGCCTTTCGGCCAGCTTGCCGACAAGAACCCAAAAATAGGCGTTGGCGTCCAGCGACCGCCGCTCCCGCCAGAGCTTGAGGGTGATCCGGTGCGGCTTATCCATCCCCTGCGCAAAGGCCCTCGCCTGTCTTGCTCCTGCCGGGTCGATCAGGAGGGACACCCACGTTCCCTCCCCGTCGATCTGCCACCGGGCTTTCAGAGCCTTAGCTTCCATTGGTTCCGCGCTCGGTCGCGCAGTACAGGCACAGGTTCTGCCCGTACTTCTTCCGGGATTTTTCCGCAACCCGTTCGGGCGGGATCAGATCTCCGCTTTTGCCTCTGACCGCTTCAATCGGTTTCCCGCACTGCTCGCAGATGATCGGCTTTGCGGGTTCCTTTTCAGGCTCCGTCCTGTCGTATTTCGTCCGGTCGGCCGCCCAGTAGACATCCGCGCCAAATCCCAGCGCCTTGCAGGACACCGAAATTGCGTCTGTGAGCGCCATCTTGTAGCATTCGTCCGATGTATAGGGGCCGCTTTGCTCGTTTGCGATAAACGCGCTTCCGCCGGTGCCGGGGATCGCCTCGCTCCACTCGCCGTTGTATTTGATGTACAAGGAGATGTTGCAAAATGCCGCCGTCTCTCCCTTGGCCCCCAGCTCCGTCCACTGGCGGTCGATGGTGTACTTCCACCCGATCCCGCAGGGGCCGAAACGCTCGGTCAGGGCCTTAATCCGCCACATCGGGTTGATATCCGTCTTGCCATTGAGCCTGCCTCCGCTTATGAGCTTTTTTGCGTTTTCCGGCACCGCTCTGACGGCGTCATAAATTTCAAGCATTTTCAACCTATCCTCTCAACGGGCACCGAAACCCGATATCTCCATCCGGGTCAACCAGCGGCTCCTGCGTCAGCCGGCAGTAATGCCGCCGCACCCTCTCGTCGTAGTCCAGCCAGCCCTGGCAATACCGGCATACGGGGCGCTCCTTTGGCACGACTACATTGACCGTTATTACCGCCGTCAGATAACCCATGACGCGGTCAAGCGTCTCCGGCCCCTTCTTCATACCGCTTCGCCCCTTTCCCGCAGCTCGTCCAAAATATCCGCAAGACGGCTTTCCAGCTCCGCGCGTTCGGCGTACAGTTCCCCGATCCGCTCCTGATCTTCCGTCAGGCAGGGCGGTTCCAGCCGCTCACGTTCAAGCAGATACATTCTCTGCGATTCTCTAATCTCCATCTTGACAACTCCTTTTTGACTGGATATAATATCCATAAGTTCCTTATTTTCCTCTGCCGCCTTTGTGATGTCAGTCACAGGGCGGCATCCTTTTTACCAAAAACAGCTTTCTCAGCTGCCTGCTCCATTTCCCGCTGGCCCGCATCTCCGATTCGAGCAGCGCCCACCGGCGGGAAGATACCTGCTTTCGCCGCTCCGGCGGCTTTGTTACCTCGAAGATCTCGTTGAAGGTTGCACAGCAGTCCGGGAAAACGCAGGTTTTGCACGTCGGCCAGAGCATGCAGCCGTCTGTCAGCGTGAGGTCTACCGCATCGGCTTTCAAAATCTCACCTGCCCTTCAATGTCCTTCGGCCCGACCCGCCGCACATGCGCCCGGACGGGGACGGCCTTCACGCCTGTGAGCTGATAATACAGCTTCCAAAGCTCCGGGTAAGACATCTCGTCTCTGCGGCGCTTGGTCTCGTGCAGGAACCGCCCCAGCTCTTCGACGTCCTCCATGAGCCAGTAGCCCTTTGCCGAGGACAGCGAGATAATCGGCGCTCCCTTGCGCCTCAGCTCCTGTATATCCTCCCGGTTGGTGCGGTCATCCCTCCCGGTCAGCCGGGCGAGTTCTTCGCGCGTAACCGCGTTTCTGCGGCCTGTGCGAAGGCATTGCATCAGCTCCACCGCAGCCACCTCCCCAGATACACCAGCGCCAGTCCGCAGACCTCAAGGCAGACCGCCGAAGGCGCCCAGATGATATGTACCGCCGCCGGGATCAGCATCACGAGGATGCCGGTGGCGGTGCTTGCTTTTCCGAGGATTTGCATCCGTCTCTCCATTTGTCCAGATACCCTCCTTTCCATAGGCGGAACCATGCGTCCAGCCCTTCCGGGCTTGGCGTCCAGTCCCACTCCGCACAGAGCGCCAGATAGGCCCGCGCGGTGTCCTGCCCGGTCATGTGGTCTCCTCCTCTCACGAAAGTTTTCTGGCAAGCACCGTCGCCGAGATGGTATTTTGGTCAAATTCAAACCGCTTGACTACCGTCCGGTAATTAAGGCCGGTGTACAGCGACACATCCTTTTTGGTGAGCAGACGTTTGCCACTAAAAAACGTCAGGATGTCCTCGAGCGTATCGCGGTAGCATTCTTTTTCGCGCGGCATAAAAATCTCCTTTCTGTCTCTCCTTCTCCGCAATCAGCTCATTTTGTCTCCGTCCTGCTTGGACTTATTTGACATGGCAATTACTCCCTCGCCGTATCCTAGCAGGTAATCCCGCTTGTTTTCGGGCAGGATATCAACCGCCTCGGCCAACGACTGTACGAGCTTCTTTTTTTCTTCTGCGCTCATGTTGATCCTCCTTTCGGCGCTCCACTTTGTATTGTAAATACATTATATACCGCGTATTTCGTATTGTCAATACTTTTTTGGCAAACTTTTATATAATTTTGTATTGACAATACATTCCGCAAGATGTATACTATATATGTAATCAAGGGGGTGATAAAATGTACAACCGGATAAAGCAAATAAGAAAAGCCCTAAATCTTACGCAAGACGAATTCGGAAAAAGGATTGGATATACAAGAGGCGCGGTTACAAATATTGAGCTCAAAAAAGTAGAGCCTAAGCCTCTGATGATAGACCTAATTTGTCGAGAATTTAACGTAAACGAAAACTGGCTGCGCACCGGAGAGGGCGAGATGTTCAACGACCTTTCGCAAGATGAGGAGATCGCGGAGTTTATGGGCGACGTGCTCAAAGGAGAGCCTGACTTTCGCCGGAGGCTGATATCTGTGCTTGCAAGGATGTCTCCGGAAGAATGGGGAATGTTGGAGGCAAAGGCAAAAGAGCTTTGCGCCGAAATAAAAAAAGCCGACCCCTAACGGGTCGGCTCTCTCCAAACACTATTTTGATATTTTTTGTACAAACCTCAAAATCAATAGGAGTTCTCTCGTGCCGCAACGGTGCAGCGTTTCGCGAATAGCCGCTATGATGTCAGATCTCTCGATTTTGTTTTGTGCCATTTTCGCGTACCTCCATTTTGTTATGTGTGCCCGGTGTTGTGTTCGGGCGTATCGTCTATGATGTAATATTGAACGTTTGTTCTAATTTCCCATTCAGAATAACACAATACCCAATTCCCGGCAATTCGCAAAATACATCATATTTCCCCGTTATTTTTTCTGCTCTAACGGATTGACACAATGGCTTGCGATTCATCACAGGAAAATCATACTACATATAGGGATTTAATTTTTTTACCATAATTTACATGCTCGGAGGTGCACTATGGATTTTCGCAACACGTCGCGCGAAGTTTGGGATGGTCGGTTTTTTTGCCTCTTGGCAATTGCGTTTGGCGTATTTTTGCATTGGCTTTATCCGTTTGTCGATGGCACAAAGGGGATTGTGCTTGATATCACAAAAATAGGATGTGTACTATTTGGCGGGATTACGATGATTGCATCGTTTGTTCCCTCTCCCGACAATCAGCAACGTTTTTCTTCTGACGCTTCCCAGCCTAAATCAGATCACGCCCAAAATCGGTGCTCTAGCGTTCCGCTCTATAAGCAGGCGAAAAAAAGAAGCCGTTTGCTGCTAGCTTCGGCCTGTATAGCTGCATTTTATATTGTCTTTTTTATTTATAGTTTTGTAACGGCTTCTTCTGGGGCAGAAAGCAAATATTATGCGCTTGGGGTAGGCATTGCCGTATATCTCTCGCTCCCACATCTGCTATGCGTTATTATCGCGCTGGTTTTTAATATCCTTGGATGGTCGCTTAACCACAGAGGGTTTGCGCTAACGGGTGGGATTTTGTACTCTGTTTCAATGCTTTTATTTCCTCTCTATTTCATGTGGGTTATCCTTGAGGTTATTTTTTCATTTGTTGGGTTCTCAAATCTCAAAAAAATTAACAATGCAAATCAGCATAATCAATTCTCCTGACTTACAAATATAAAAATATTCGCTTTTTCTATTGACAAATATTTTTGTATGTGTTATTATAATATTGTCAGGAGGGGAACGCTAAATGAAGAGCTATTCATCGCGGGAAGTGATTGCAATGCTAAAAGCAGACGGGTGGTACGAAGTTAACATCGTTGGAAGCCATCACCAATTCAAGCACCCAACGAAAGAAGGCCGTACTACAGTAAAGCATCCTGACAAAGACATCCCGAGAAAAACGTTGGACAGCATCGAAAGACAGTCGGGGCTAAAATTCAGATAGCCCCGACGCTTCCCCAGACAAGGAGGGCCAAATGAAAAAGAATGATCGATATTGCTACCCTGCCATTTTCTCTTATGAGCCTGATCAGGAAATCTCCGTTGTATTTCCCGATCTTGATGTCGCAACCAGCGGAACAAATGATGAAGATGCTCTCTTATCTGCGCGGGAGCTTCTCGGATGCGCTTTGTTCGGTCTGGAAGAGGATGGAGATAGTATTCCCGCCCCAACGCCTCTTGAAAAAGTGCGGACGCAAGAAAATGAGCGCGCGGTCCTGATTGATGTTTTTATGCCGTCCGTCAGGATGGCGCAGGTAAACCGTTCGGTCAATCGCACCGTTACTCTCCCCGCGTGGTTAAATGCGGCGGCACTTGAGCGTAATATCAATTTTTCACAAGTTTTGCAGGACGCTCTAAAGGAGCAGCTGCGCCCCTAAAATACAAAAAATCCCGCCCGGTGTTGGAAGCACCGGGCAGGACAAGACACAAGCAGCCAACCAAAGCCATCTTGCAAGGACATTATATCACCTTCGCAGGGCTGGCGCAAGCATACCCGGAGGTGATTTTTTTGACAAAAAAGAAAATGTATCAACGCCCGGATGGCCTTTATGAGGTCAGCCGGATCATCAACGGTAAGCGCAAGGTTTTTCGCGGGCACTCGCCACGCGAAGTCGAGCTGAAAATGATTGCGTACCGCGAGGAAGAGGAAAAAGGCCCCTTTTTTGAACGGGCGGCGGACGCATGGTGGGGCGAGTTCATGGAGACGGCGTCCCCCAACAGCCTGCGCGGCTACAAAGCGCCTCTTGAGCGAGCTACGGAGCATTTTAAGGGGCGGCGGCTGTTTGAGATCACCGCGCAGGATATCAAAACATGGATTAGCTCTCTCGCCAAAAAGGACTACGCCAAAAAGACGATCCAAGCGCACCTTAATGTGCTCAACGGGATTTATAAGCGAGCGCAGGAAGAATACAACTCCGACTGCAACCCTGCTGCCCTCGTGCGGCTCCCGAAGAATCTTCCGCAGAGCCAGCGGAAGCTTCCCAGCGACGAGGACGACGCGCGGATGTTGGCGCATGTACTGTCTCATCCGTTCGGGTTGTTTGCATTTCTGGCCAAGTATACCGGCGCCCGGCGCGGTGAGCTGCTGGGTCTGCGCTTTGGCGACTTTGACGCCGACGAGGGAGTTGTCCATATCGAGCGCTCCGTCTACTACGTCAGCAACCGTCCGCTGCTCAAAGCGCCGAAAACAAAGGCCGGTATCCGCTCTGTCCCATTGCTGGAGATCGTACAGCGCGTGCTCCCAGAAGGCAATCCCGACGCCTATATCTTCTCGGATGACGGCGGAAAAACACCCCTGACGTTCAGCCGGTCTAACGATCTTTGGGAGGATTACTGCAAAACGACGGGTGTTACCGCCACCCCGCACCAGTGGCGGCACCTCTATGCGACCATTCTGTTTGACGCTGGCATCGAGGCGAAGGACGCACAGGTTTTGATGGGACACGCTCAATTTTCAACAACAATGGACATTTATACCCACGTCAAGGACCAGCGGATTTCCAAGGCCGCAAAAAAGCTTAATAAGCTGGAGAGCAAGACCCAAGTGGGATGATTCACTGTGTAATTTCTGTGTAATTCGGGTTACAATTCGTTACAATTAAGCACAATATTTTTACGTTCAAAAACATAAAAATTCCGCATTGCAATCAAGTTTTCTTGACTACAATGCGGAATTCGTTTTGGAGCGGGTTACGAGGCTCGAACTCTATATATAGTATGATAGATATCGCTAAAAATCTATATGCTGTGTAATTGCTGTGTATCCTACCTTCTATCCGCTCCTTCAGCGAGATCGAAACGGGAGGCAGCTGACGTTATAGCAGCTCCCTCAGATCATCTACTCCTAGCGCGTCGGCAATCGCAATCGCCGTCTCCAATGAGATCCCGGAGATCTGCCGGTCGCCGCGCTCCAGCTTGGAGATATACATCACATGCTTCCCGGTTTTTTCCGCGAGCTGGGCCTGCGTCATCCCCGCTCTGGTCCGCAGATAGGCGAGCTGGTTGCAGGGATTGTTGCGGCAGTCCCTCCCGTAATTGGAGAGGGAGCAGGCGGCACAGTCGCTGCATCCCTCGTTTTGACAGTCCGGGTATCGTTTCATCGGTCATCCCTCCTTGTGGATTACATCCTGATACGGGTTCCGGTACTTGCGGGCCTCCGAGGCGGAGACGGGTTCCCGGTTTAATATTTCGTCCTCCCATACCCATAGATCTCGTGCCTTTTTGCTGGGGAATACGTGGACGGTTGGCCAGTGGCAATCATTGTATAGGGTTTGGATTCCGTAAGGGGCATAGAGCGCGTAGTAGTTTTTTGCCATTGCATTTTCCTCCTTGTTTGTTGTCCCTTGCTTTATGTCTATATTATATCACAATTGTATTATAAGTCAATAGTATTATAAAATATTTTTTAGAAAATTTTGCACAAAAATAAAGCAAAATTATTGACAAAACAAAAAAGCGGGAGCTTTCGCCCCCGCTTTCCATTTTTATACCCGTTCGGCCTGTTTCAGATCAACCCACCCCGCGCCGCTCTTCAAGCGGCCGCGCCCGTCTTTTTCCTCTGTTATGGTGTAAACGCCGCTGATCCTGGCCCCGGCGCCCTTGCCTGTTGCGTCGAGGATTTGGGCGTCCCTGAGCCGCACCAGATACGGCGTTTTGCTTCCGCCCATCAGCTCCGCGACACGCGCCTTAAAACTCTCCCAGTGCGGCAGGATGTAGATCGGGCAGTTTTTGCGCACTCCCGGCACAATTTTATCAGGCTGTCCCATCCAGTGATTATGGGTGTAGAGCCTGTCAATTCCGAGGCTGTACTTTTTCAGCAGGTACGCCGCGAGCCGCGCCGCGTTTTCCTCGGCTGCCCTGTCCGCCGCGTCCCCCTTGCCGGACATGATGCACTCAATGGCAATCGTGGTGGTGTTGCCGGGGCCAAAGCCGTCCGCCGCATGCCAACCCTGCTCGTCCTCCCGGAGATTCTGCCAGATGGCCACGTCATCCACATAGTAATGCACGACCACCCCGCCCATATTGCCGTTGAGGGTGGCGCGGGTGTACTGCTCCGCGTCGTCATCCACGTTGGCGAGGTCGCCGGTGTTATGGACCGTCACACCCTTGATCAGCATCTTCCGGCAGGGCTTCATGGGCTGTCCCCTTTTGCACCAGCTCGCGACGTCCTTCGCGGCCCTCGCGCCGTCCGGGATGATCTTTTCATTGATCGTGAGCATTTTGCCCCCGACTGCAAACCGCTTCACGCAATCAGGCGACAGCATTGCCGGTTCCCCCTTTTGCGGCATTCACAGCGGCCTCCAGCAGCATCCGCAATTCCAATTCAGTTACAGTAATACCTTTCGCAGCCAGCATCTCCGAGGCAGATTCAATTGCTTTCTGCAATTTCTCCGGCCCGTCCAGATCATAGTAGATCTGATTGACCGCCGCCACGACGGTCTTGCAGACCGCCTGCTTTTCCTTGGTGTTGATGTACTTCTCGGCCAGCCTCTTGAGCTGGATGCCAATCCAGCCGAACACGCCGGTCAATACCGCGTATAGGATCGTCACGCCGTAGGTGTTGAGAAATTCTGCGAACATGTCAGATACCTCCTATTTGATCAGCATCGCCGCAAAGCCTCCGGCCAGCGCCGAGACAACCGCGGCCAGCATGGTTTTGATGATCGTATTCCACCGGTCGGCAGGCTGCTGCTCGAGCTTTTCAAGCCTTTCTCCTTGCCGCTTTTGCTCGTCTGCCATGTTGTCAAGGCTTTGAGCCATGAGCTTGACCGAGGTTGCAAGCTCCTGCACCGCCTCGGTGGTCTTTTCGAGCCTGTCCAGCCGCTTTGTATTTGACTTGCTGCGCTGGTCCAGCTCGATCACAGTGCGCTCGATATCGTCCATTGGCCGTCCTCCCCGGCGAGGGCTTTAAGCCCCCGCCCCCATCGTCCCGCCGAATTCCACCGGCACCAGCTCGGGCAGGCCGAAATCCCCGATTACAATCTCGGCCACCTGAGCCTTGAGTTTTTCCGGAATCAGATCAAACGAAGAGGTCCTCCCGTCTACCAGCCTGCACGCAAATAACATACTCATCATAATTGCCATCCTTTCTGCTTGTTGTTTTAAAAATTCGATCAGCCTACGCATAAACGACGCCCGCCATCTCTACAAGGCATTCCTCCAAAATGACTGCGTTTTCCTGTGAGGCGGCTACCTGGCCTTTCAGCACGCGGTTTTCTTCCGCCAGCTCCGCGATCCGCTGTGCGTCAGTCGGCGCGGGCGGCGGGGTGTTCGCCTCAATCTCCGCCCTCTCTGCCGCAAGCTCCCCGGCGGTGCCCGCCCGCACCTGTCCATTCTCATAGCGCCAGAGATGCGCGCCGGTCTCATCCGTCAGGGGCGGGTTTTCCTCCCCGCCCTGGAAAAGCCGAAACTGATAGCCGCCATCCTCCCGCAGCAAAACCGCCCCGGAAGTATCCCGGTCAGGGAACGGCCCGTCCGACCATCCTGCAAGGATGCGCCCTGCCTCGTCGATCAAAAGGTAGTGCCTGTTTCCTTCCATTTGCTTTCCCTCCCTACAGGTTGGCGTCGTTGAAGTAATAGGTGGTACCGCTTATTGCGATTGTCCCCTGGCTTGGGTTGGCAATGCGCATGACAGGTCTGCAATCCGCGCCATTCGTTGGCCGCTGCGCTGCGGAGGTATAAAGCTGATAGTATCTCTGACACTTTGCCAATTCCTCCGCGCAATTCGGCGGCGGATCGTTTAAAACCCATACACTGTTTTCCTGATGGGCCAGCGTCGAAACGGAACCGGGTTCCAGCTTGGCGGCATAGATTTTCAGCGTACTGCTTGCAGCTTTTTTCTGGATTCCAACCGCTATCGCGGAGGTTTCGGCAACCGAAAAAGGCAGGGTCAGCAGGTTCGAGTCAAAAACGCTGGCGCTAGCCCCTTCCTGTACATAAATCTGTTGTGCCTTTGTATGATCATCTACAAGAAAAGACAGGGTGTAATTTCCGGGCTGCACCTTTTCCACAGTACTTGTAAAGTTGATATAGGTGCCGCTGGCATCTGACGTAAAATCAATCCATCCGTCTCCTACAGAAACCGCAGCAGTGCTGTTGTTGGTGCTGACCCTCCACCTGTCAATCCCGTACCCGTTTCCTGTATAGCTCGTCTGTCCCCTCTGATTTACCGGATTGCGGAAATCCCCGTTATCGAGCAGATTCCGGTTGCTGATGCGCACCGCGCTGCCCTGACCGGTTACTCCGTCCACCGCCCCCACGTCAGCGGCGGTCGGCATCCAACTGTCCGGCCTCGCCCCCACCTGCGCGGCGGTATAGTCCCCGGCCTGCGCGGTCACATCTCCCGCCCTGCCGAATACGCTTGAGACCGCGCCTGCGGCGGCAGAAAGGGTCTGCCCCTTTGCCCATTTCTCCCCGTCCCAGACATAGGCATACATCTCGCCGCTTGGCCCCACCCCATACAGATCACCGATCTGCGGATTTGTCACCGCTTCGGCCAGCGCGGTCAGGCTGTCATAATACCCGAGGATTTTAAGCCCCGCGTTTGCCAGAGCATCGGCGGCCTCCCGCGCCTGTTCGACCAGTTCACGCATCGTTTCAAGATACTGTTCGGACAGCTCAGGGCGCGGGAGGCCGTATATTTCCGCCGCCGGACGCACCTCGATCGGATTTCCGGTAAACTTGATCACCGCTGCACCATCCGCCGAAATGCCGGAAAGCTCCAGCCGCATCCTGCCGGGAACCGCCGCCCAGTCCCCAGTGACCGTCCATTGCAGCGTCAGCCCGCCGGAGGTATCCTTGGCCAGCTCCTGCTCCACCCGCGTCTCCCGGTCGGTCACTCCGGCCAGCACCCAGGTGAGCGCCGCCAAATCGAGTGTGCCATATCTCACCGGCATCTCGATTTGGATCACATCGGCGTTTTTCTCCCCTTCGGTGATCAGCCGCGCGGCCGGTCCGGTGTCAATCGTCTTGCCATCTGTCGATAAGGTAATCATGTGTTCCCTCCTTTGATTGGATACGCCGCGACATAAGTGCCGCCGACCTTTTCCACACGCACCCGCTGCCCTGCGGAAAATGAAACCGCCGCGTTGCATGGATAGTGCTTGATCCGCGCGGCTCCCTCGCCGTCAAAAATCAGCGTCAGGCCGTCCTCAAAAATCCCCGCCACCGTCGCAAGCTGATAAGCGGCGGGCGCGGCGTTCTGCTTCTCGATCTTTTGCTGCTGCTGATAATTTAAGATCATATCGCCACCGACCTTTGCGCCGTATGGGTGTAGCTCCCGCCCGCGCCGAGCGTGATCTCCCACCCTGTCTCCGCGTAGATCTGCCCTGAGAGCGCGATAACCTCCCCGATCCAGTGCGACGGGACCGGGGCCGTCTCAAATTCCACCGTCTCGACGGCCATCATCGCGTCGGAGAGCATCGCGTCCGCGTAGGCCTGCAAAGCCTCCTGACTTGCGATATCGTCCACAATCTCCACCGGGGCGCAGATGCGCCTCCCGCGCCGCACCGTAGAAATCGGGGAGAGCGGGTTAGAGTTGACCGCCGTCGCCACCATCGGCTCCCCGTCCGTCGGAGAGTATACCGCCGTAAATACATTGTAAGCGGCGTATGCATCGGTCTGCCGCGTCACGCCGTCGGCGAGGGTGGACCACTCTCCCGCCGCGTAGGAGCGGGTGAGATTTTTGACCACCGCCGCCGGAGCGGGAGAAAGCCGCGCTGCGCCGTCCCGGTCGAACCAGATTGAACGGTAACCAATCGCCGAGAGCAGATCGTTGATGATCGAAAGATAGCTTGTGCCGATCTCCCAGTCCTCCAAATCCTCCGCAATGGCAAGGGACGACGGGGACGCGATCACCCGCCCGATTCCCACATCTGCCAGCAGGGATTTTGCCGCGTCAAGGTAAGTTGTCCCCGCCGCGAAGCGCAGCGTTCCGACGGTCGTCGCCTGACGGAGCAACAGCGTTTGGTCATACGCCTCGACCTCCCACCAGTGCCCGCCGTCCCGCTCGACCTCAGAGGCGGTCGAGACGATAAACTCCCCCATCGGCCAAACCTCGCCGTTGATGATCTGATACGGGCGCAGACGGTCAGACAACAGATCAAGGCTCCCATCATAATCAATCCGGCAGGAGAGCGTCACTTTGATCTCAGCGTCCCCCGACATGCGGATGCTGATCCGGTCAACCCGCAGGGTCCGGTACAGCGCGCCGCCGCGCCATGCCTCCAGCCGCGCCGATACGGTGTAAGCGCCGTTAATCCGCATCGTATTCCCTCCAATCCGTTTCTGTGATCGCAAGCGTCAGCTCGGTGAGCCATCCGCTTTGCTGCTCCGAGAGGGAGCCGAGCACGCCGATCACCCGCGCGCCGTTCCGGTTTTTGTAGATAACCGTCTTGCCGATCAGCGACCGGATGGACGACAGCAAATGCCGCTCGTTTGGCCGCAGGGTGTACGCGAGGGTGTGCGTCCGGTCGGTAAATTCGGATACCTCCGCCACCGGCAGGCCGCGCCCGTCGTAATGCCGCAGGGTCACTGTGCGGGAGCTTTCCGCATCGTGTGACGGGCTCCCGCCTGACCGCAGCCGCAGCGGAACCCACTGAATCGAATCAACCCCGGATATAACTCCCCACCGGCAGACCGACCATTCCCAAACCTCATTGGAAAGCGCGTAATACTCCCCCGAAACGCCGCGCACCTCATAGCGGTGCCGCCCGTTGGAAAACCAGTCGGTCCAGCTGTCCGCGCCGGTCTCCCCGACGGCCTCGCCGTCGCGGTAAATCAGATAAGTATCAAAGCTCCCCGCCGCCTTCCACGAAAGCCGCGCCCCGTTTTCCACCCCCCGCGCCGTCAGCGCGACGGTGCCCGGCGGGACGTTGGAAACGGTGACCATGACCTCCGACCATTCGCTCCAAAGCCCGAGGGAGGACTGCACCCTCACCCCGAGGGTATGCGCGCCGTCGGTGAGCCAGCATGTGATCTGGTACTCCTTTGCCGTCCCAAAAACCGCGCCGGAGGAAACGCCGTCCGCCCGCACCTCAAACGCCTGCTGCCCGGCGGACTGCCACCTCAGCACCGGCCGGGGGGCCGGGTCAACCGGCAGCAGCACAGGCGCGGGGGGAGCCGCGTGGACGACGATGGAAGCCGGATCGCTCCATTCCCCTGCCGTACCGTCCGAGTTACAGGTACGCACCCGCCAGAGCAGCGCCCCGCCCGGCAGAGTATTCTCCGGAACGATCACGCTCTGTGCCGCACCGGTCACAACGGCAAGGCTCTCCCAGCTTTCCCCGGCGTCGGCGGAATATTGCAGGTCGGCTCTGGTCTGCGCCGTCCCTGTGGCGATGACATGTTCCCACGAGAAAGTATTTGCCTCGTTGCCGGTCAGGTAAGCACCGGAGGGCGACACAATCCGCGCGGCGGACAGGCTGTCGATTGTGGTCAGATTGATCCAGGAATCCGCGTCCGCCTCCCAAACCGCGCCGTCGGCCATCGTCACTCTGGAGATCTGCCATTGCAGCGCCGCCGTTGACACCGGGAAGGTATTGGCCGGAATCACCGCACTCTGCCCGGCGCCGGACACATTGACGCTGTTGACCGTCCCGGAGGAACCGTTCCGCCACTGAAACACCGCCGACGCCTGCGCGACCGGCGTGGATACGGTGTAATCCTTGTTGTACTCGATATTCCACCGGAAGGTATTAGCGGCCCTGTCATCCACAAAAGCGCCGCTCTCCGGCGTCATCCCTACAGTCCGGGGCGGCTTGATGGTGCCGAAATATCCGATCTTGAGACTGCCGCTGTCGTCGAGCGGGACGGTGACAACGCCGCCCCACCCCGAATAGGTGATGCGGTAATGGACAATCAGCCCGCCGCCCGCTCCCCATCCGTCGTCGTCCGCCGGAAAGGTGTTGGCCGGGACGGTAACCGCCGACCAGGGCGGGGTGCCCTCGCTCGTCGTCACCGGCAGCGACAGGCTTCGCTCCGCCTGAATCACTTCCCCGCCCCGGTAAACGGTAAAATAAAAGGTGGCGTTTCCCGAGGGACGCACATAGCTGTCCCCCTGCCTGATCGCCGCTGCGAAGATCGACGGCTTTGCCTGATCGAGCACGCCGATCATCCCGTCTGTCGGATAAATGTGAGGGGTGGACATCTCCGCTCTGTAATTGCTCGCCATCTCCGTTAACCTCCTGCGTATCCCGCGCGGATGCTCTGCCGCTGGCCGTTAAGCGTCTGCTCCATTCGCGCCACTTGCGCCAGATTATCCGCGTTGATGCTGTTGTAGTTATTGATGGTCATAGGCTGGCCTTCCATCAGTTTAGCGCGCTGAGAAGCCGCTGCCTTGCGCTCCTCACGCTCTCGTGCTTTTTGGGCCAGACGGTCGCGTGCCGCGGTATTGATAACTTGGTCTGCGCTCGCAGACGCTTTTTTTGCACCAAAAATAGAATCTGCAAGGTTGCTGGTGTCGATGTAATTGATTTTCCCAACCTCTCCGAGATTAAACAAACTGCCCCCGCCGAGAAAGTCCGGCAGCTTAATGCTGTTGAGCCATTTGAAAAAGGCGTTGAGACCGTCGATCAGCCAGTTGATTACACCGATTACCATATTGATCGGCGCGGCTGCGATTGCCGCCAGCCCCCCAAAGACGCCCTCGAAGATCTTCGAAACGCCCTTCCACGCGCGCTCCCAATCCCCGGTGAAAACGCCCCGGATAAAATCGATTACACCGTCAAGCACCTTTTTGATTGAATTCCAAAGATTCTGGATATTTGCAAAAAATCCGTTTACAACCTCCCCGGCGCTCCCGAACACCTCCGTCCAGTCCTTTTCAAAAACTCCTTTGAGAAAATCGTCCAGCTTGCCGAGCGCCGCCTGAATATCGTCCCCCGCGATCGCAATCATCGCGACAACCGCCAGAATAATGCCGGGCCATGACAACAAAAACGACCCGACACCGGACAAAGCCGTCCCAACGCCCGAGGCAATTCCCTTTACTGCCCCAAGCGCCCCGCCCAGCTTTGGCAGCCAGAGCACCGCCCCACCGATTGCGCTTGACAAACTTCCCAGCGCCAGCAGCATCGGGGACAAAACCGCCGTAAACGCCAGAATTCCGGCGATTGTTTTCAGGGTCTGCGTATCCATCGACGCCAAAAACTCGGCGACGGATTTGAGCAGGTCCACCAATACGGGCATCAGCTCCGCCACCACTGGACGCAGCGCGTCTCCGATTTCCACCGTCGCGCTCTGCAAATCCTGCTGCGACATCAGGGTATCGGTCAGCGCCTTGTTGGTGGTAAAATATTCTGCCGTTACCTCGCCCAGCCCCGCCCTTGCCAACGTCCGCAAAGCGAGATTTAACCGGGCTGATTCGCCACTGGTTCGCTCTAACTTTATGTTAAACGCATCGACCCCGATCCCAAGCCTGTCGAGCAGCTCCCCGAACTGTCCCGTCGCCTTTCCGGTCGCAAGGGTTTCCTGCAAACTGTCCGCGAGGCTCTCAATTTTAAGGGTGTCCGGAAATTTGATGACGGCGCCCGAGAGCAGCTCAACGGCCTGCAAAAGCCCGGTGTCGGTAAAGCCGGTTTCCATCAGGTTTGACAGGCCCTCAATGTTGCTGTCGGTTTCCTGCGTCACCGCGTAAAGCCGACGCATCGCCTCCTCGACATACTCCATCCCGGCGCCTGCCTTTTTGGCATTGGTTTCGAGCTTTGCGAAATCGGCGCTTTCTTCGGCGGTCGATTGCACCAGCGCAACCGCCCCGCCCAGCACGCCGGCGGCCGCGCCCGAAACAGGCGCGAGGGCTTTTCCGGCCCCCGTTAATTTATCCCCCAAATCCTTTGCGTTGTTGGATATTTTAGAGATTCTCGCGTCAAATCCCTTTGCGGCCTTCTCTGCATTCTCCAGCTCTTTTGTCAAAAACTCAACCTCTCGGTTGACTGCGTTGAGCTGCTTTTGATTGACCTCTCCGCCGTCGGCCAGCGTCCTGTTTAACTGATCCTGTATCGCTTTGACAGCTTCCAGCTTTTTCTTGTGATCTTCCACCGACTGGTTGAGCAGATCCTGTTTCTGCCGCAGCGCCTCGGTATTGCCGGGGTCAAATTTCAGCAGCTTTTCCACGTCCTTGAGCTGCTGCTGCGTGTCCTTTACCTCGGCGTTGATCCCTTTGAGCGCTTTGGCAAGCGGTGATGTGTCGCCGCCGATCTCTATGGTGATTCCTCTGATTTTTGTCGCCATGCCGCACCTCCTTTTTAACCATCAGCAAAGGGCGCGAATCAATCGCGCCCTGTCCTCATGCTTAAAACTCGTCGAAATCATCCTGCGTCGCCAGCTCGGGCCAATCCTCCTCGTCGTTGGCGCTCTCAGACAGCATGTCAAACACCATGCCCACAGTCAAAAGCTCCAGCTCCGAAATTTGCAGACCCAGCTGCACGCACCGCAGCAGGAAAAGGGCGTCCGACGTTTCCCGCGCCGTAGCCCTTAAAGTTTTTTTGGCGAGACCGACCCCTGCATGTTCTCGGTCCACAGGCTGATGATCTCGCCCGCTGCGCGGTAAAGCGAGAAGCCCTCAAACTGCGTCAGCCATTCATCCGGGTCAGAGGGCACTCCCTGCGGGTCGGCGTGCTTTGCCATGATATAAGCAATGTTTTCGATTGCCTCCAAATCCAGCTTGTCAACGTCCACCCGGTCCCCGTCCTCGTCATGGACATACGCCTTTTGCAGCGCCGCCATATCCCGCAGGATATCCCTCTTAAACTTAATCCGATAGAGGCGAGGGACTGCGGCGGTCGCCCGAAAACGCGCCGTCACAGTCCCCACCATAATCTCTCTTTCCATCCGCGTTAGCCCCCCTCGGCGGTCGGCTCAAACACCTTGCTGTACCACCCGTTGTATACTGTTTCGTTAGTCTCTGCCCCGGTCTTGGCCTTGACCCTGCCGTCCGCGAGCGGAGCGGCGTCGATGGTCAGCTTTTCGGTCGATACTTCCTTGCTCGCGGTGGTGGTCGAGCCCTCCACCGAGGGACGGGTTGCGGTGCAGTTCCAGAACACGTGCCGGATCGAGTTCTGGTCACCGTCGAACTCAAAGAGCAGAGCAAACCGCCCCGGCTCTGTCAGCGCGTTTTCGATCACCACCTTGGCGGTGCTGTCTACTGTATCCCCGAGGATATCTGTCCGAAAACTGTCGGGGATCAGCGCGATCTCGAGATCGCCGGAATACCCGTTATTTGCGACGGCTACATAATATTTGACGCCGTCCGCGTAAAACGGGGTTGTATCTCCCTCGGCGGACAAAGACAGGCTGACCGCGCCGGGGATTGCCACCGGCGTACCATAGGTCACTACGCCCTCCGATTCGGTCAGTTTGGCATAGTGAACGTTTTTCAGGTTAAACTTGACCTTGTTTTTGTTTGCCACATTTACACCTCACAGTCATAAATGATTTGATAGAGCCTCTCGCTCTCGATATAGTCCTCGCTGCGGCCAAAGGATATCCCGGCAGTCGTCAAAGCGTTTTCGAGCATTTCCTCCGCCGATTGGTCTTTTTTGGCGGTATAGAGCTCGATCTGATAGCCGCGCACCGCGTAATACAGCTCTCCGTCGGCGTAAAACTCATTGATCTCCCCGACGCGGAAAACGCCCCAGGGCAGCTTGGGCGGGCTACTCCAGACCTGATAAGCGAACGGAATCCCGGAGGAATTGAGCAGCGAAAGCATCTCCTGTTCGTCCATCATCAGTCCTCCTTTTCCACTTTGATCTTGATCTCCCGCCCGAGCTTTTCAGACGCCGCCCGCTCAGCGGGTGCGATATGCGGATATCCCGGCACGCGGCCGCCGCCTGCTTTGGCGTGTCCATGCTCCAACAGATGGGTCAGCATGTACGAGGTTGCATTGTAGACGTGCAGCCGGATATCCGTATCGCTCTCGTATGCCTTTTTCAGCCGCCATCCGCGCTTGTACGCGCCGGTGTCAACCGGAGAGCGGGCGCGCACCTCAGACAGCGCGAGACGGGCCGCGTCTCTGACGCATTGCTTTGCGTCCTCGGCCAGCTCGTCAGAATACGCCGCAAGCTCCCTTGCCACCGCCGCCTCGAGCTGGTCCGGCTTAATCGTCGCCATTGACGCCGCTCCTCTCGGTCAGATACAGCTCGATCCGGTCTGAATCGCTGGGAGAATAGGTGCGGTAGATGCTGTACCGCTCCCCTTTGTAATCCGCCTCCTGCTCCCCTTCATAGTCAAACAGGCAGAGCACCGCCTTGATCTCGGGCTTTAGCCCGATCCTTCCGCCATCCGCCCAGTCGGAGCGCCCGACGCTCTCTACGCGGGCATAGACCTCGCGCGGCGTCCTCACTGGTATCTGATTACCGATGGAATCCATCGTATATTTGATTTGATACAGTGTCAGCGCATCATCCATCCGGTGTCCCCTCCCGAGATATTTTACGGTTGTTGAGCATCCAGCGCAGATAGCGCGGCATCGCCGTATCCTGCTCCCGCCTGCGGCGGTAGAGATAGGCGGCGTACTGCACACAGAGCATCCCGTCCTCCGCCGTATCTGCAAGGGCAATCCCTTCGCGCTCAATGGCGGAGGTGGCGGCGGAGAGAACCGCCGCCAGATACTCGTTGTATTTGTCCGTCGTGATCTGCAAATCCATCCGCAACAGCGTCAGCTTTGTCGCGTCGTCCATCCCGCCGCCTCCTTACGCTACGCTACGATTTGGTGACGGTGACAGTATAGGTCAGCTTGGTTGACCCGTTGGCGGTATCCACCGTTACAGCGTTTTCCCCCGCCTGCCATGTCACCGTACCGCCGTTGGCGACCGAAGCGCTGCCCACCTTGATTGCAATCGTAGTGTTGGGCTTTGCTGCCGTCGCAGTGATCTTGTTGGTGGAGTTGCTGGTTGACGCCGTATAGCTCATGACCTTGGGGTCAAATGCGGGCGTCAGATTCAGCGACCCTATCTCCAGCGATGATAGGGCCGCCGTTAAGGGTTTGCGCTGTCGCTCGCAAAGGTGATGCTGGTGGCAGGAGAGGCACCGCCGATGCCAAGCACCACAAATCCCTCGGGGATAACCGGCAGGCCGTCATACCGGGCGGTGCCCTTAAATACCGTCTGGTCCTCGATAAAGCGGACGTGCTCGCTCTGCGCGATCGCGGTGCCCGCCCGCTCGGCCAGCAGGTAAAGGTCCCCGTAACCGCCGATGATGTTTTTGTCAGGGATAAAATCAAGCAGCACAATATCTCCGTTGAGTACCGGCATGGTGTTGCTCTGGCCGGATACGATTGCACCCGCCGCATTGATGGTCAGTGCCTCAGCCATCAGTTCGGTATAGGTCGCGTCATTCATCGCCCAGAACTTGGTCCCTCTGGAGTATTTGCCCTTTGCCGCACCGAAATCGCGGATAATCTCCTGATAGAGTGCCGCTCCGGTCTTGTCGGAGGCGATCGTCTTGATGTTGCTGGTATGCAGGTCCACCCATTCGCGCGCATTGGCCGGATAGCCGGAAGGCTCTTGGCTCTGCGCAAGGCGGGTCACGATGCCCAGCGGCATCTTGGTGCCAGTGCCGTACAGAATCGCCTTATCCAGCGCATAGCCGATGGCCTGCCCCAGCGCCGAAATGATCTCGGAGGCAAGGGCGATGTCGCTGTCCTGCAAGGTTGCGTTGCAGATGGCGATATAGCCGCCGACCTTGTAGCCGTCCACCTCGGCCTGATTAAACACAAGGTTCAGCTCATTGAGCTTGGCGCACATCTCGGTCCATACCGCCTCGGGGATGGTACCCATGATGTTCTGCCGCGCCTGGCCGGGCACGCTGCGCAGATTTACCTTGCTGATCAGCTTGGAGTATTTGCTGATGTTTTCCCGGATCAGGTCAAGCATGACCACCGGGATCAGAAGCTCGCCGCCGGTTACCGCTCGCTTCTGGGCGCCCAACTCGCGCACCCGCGCCATAAAATCTCTGACCTGCGTGTCTGCGAAAAATGCGTCGCGCCGCTCGGCGCTCATACCAAAAAACTGTCTGCTTTCCATTTTGATTTCACCCTTTCTGTTTGTCTCGGGAACGCCCACAGGGGGCGCAGCCTTTTTGTTGAGCTCCTCCAGCTCGGCGTTGAGAGTTGCGATCTCGCCCTCCACCGCCGATTTGTCCGAGGCATTCGCGGCCTTGTCCGCTTCCAAAGCGGCCTGATCCGCCTCAAACGCCGCGACCGATTCGTCCACCGCCGCGCGGTCCTCGTCAGGCGTCTCCGCCGTTACCTCTGCCACCGCCGCCGCCAACTCTGCCTCGCGGGTTTTGAGAGCGGCAGCGCGTTCCTCAAATTCCGCATCCTTCGCCGTCAGGGCCTCGAGCTTCGCCCGCAGCCCTTCAAGCTTTTTGCTGATGATCAGCTGTCTTAATGCCATTTGCTTAACCTCTCTTTCATTTTTGCTTTCCACGCCTCAGTCCGGCGCTCCCTGATCTCGTCGTAGTCCCGCCGCCGGGCGGAAACGCTGGTGTCCTCATAAGCCGGAAAGGTGACCGGTGAAACCTCGTAGAGCTTGACGCGCTTGATGGTCCAGTGTACCGACCCGTCGTCCCTCCATTCGGTCTCTTCCTCAAGGATCTCAAATCCAAACGAACACTGATCCACATCCCCGCGCTCGATGCGAGAGTACAGGTTGAGCGCGTCTCCGTCTGCCTGATTGACCCTGATGCGCCCCCAAAGGCCCCGGCTGTCTACCTTGAGCTCCAGCGTCCCAGCCTTGGTACGCCCGAGCACAAGGGTTGTGTCGTGATTGATCAGCGCCCGGATATCCCCGCCCAAAGTGTCGTCAAAGGCGTGCGGGTCCACACTCTCTGTCGCCCCCGGCCAAAGCTCATAGACGCCGCCGAATACCGCGAAATACCCCTCGATATACTTTTGCCCGTCCTGCTCCGCCGCCCGAAACTCGGTCCCCCGGCTTCGCATCTGCCTGCTTTTGCGGTTATCCTCCATTTGTCTCACCTCCCGTCAGTTTGTTTTGATCGCCCAGCCTGTTGGCCGGGATGTAGTTTTCAAGCGCCAAAAGCTCTTCCATCTCACTGCGCGGCGCCATCCCGATCCAATCGCGCCACTCGTTGCGGGTCATCGCCATCCGGTCCACCATTGCGGAGCCTGCGTCAATTAGCTGGCTGAGCGAATAGGAGTAGAGCGACCGCGAGTTGAACCGGATGTACCAGTTAGGCGAAATCAGCAGCTTGCGGGTCATCTCCTGTTCGATCGCCTTGGCGAGCGGCATAATCCGGCTTGAGATAAAGTTATTGTATTCGTCCGCCGAGAAATTTCCCACGCCAACCAAAAAGGGCGGCACGCCGAATATTCCGGCGACCGTCCTTTTGTCCAGCTCTAAATTTTTGGGAATCGCCAGATCGTTGACGGTCAGCGGCTTGACCTGCTGCACGTCCATCAGCTCTGCGGGAATCATCCAGGGCCTCCCGTCCCGGACGGCGCTGAAATACCGCCTGGTTAACGCGTCCTGCCCCTGCGGCGTCGCCAGCTCTTCGGCGTTGGAATCCACCTTGACGATGATCGACGGCGCGGGGGATTCCATCAGCGCCCGCTTGGTCTTGCCTGCCTGCCTCAACCCCGCCACCACGTCTGAGAGCAGCAGCCGGTATCCGGTCCCATGCCAGGGTCTCTCCGAGTCAGGGTTAATCACAAAATGCAGCAGCTCGTCCGGCTGAAAAACCCGGTCCCCGTACCGCACGTAATAGCTCCCGTCCGGAGTGTCCTGGATCATCGCCTGAGACGGGCGCAGCGGAACGAGGCTATCCAGATACCCGTCCCGGTAGACCGGCGCGGTAAACTGGTTGCCGTCTCCTGCGAGCATCAGCACGCTAACAAGATTGGTCATCCATTGCTTGCGGGTCATCAGCGGGTTTGGCTCGATGTCCAACTTGCGCGACAGTTCGTTTTGTACCCGAACGTCCCCGATCTCGCTGTTTTCCATCAGGTAGATGGTCATGCTCCCGATCAGATCCGCGTAGACATTGACACACATCCGCACCTCCGGGCAGCTCGCCAAAGGCCGGTGGGTGTCAAGCACCAGCGTGTCCCACGCATCCGCCGAGCAAAGCCATGCCGCCTGTGTCTCACGCTTGACGGGCGCATCCCGCACCGGCTGAGACCGTCTTTTCTTTTTGCTCATTTTTTCACCTCGATTTTTTCTCCGATCATTGCCAGCCGCGTGGACGTGATTGCGCCGCCACCAGCCAGCAACGTCGCCTGCCAGCCTTCGCCCCGCAATTGTGTTATCGTGTTGATCTGGCAGCCATACAGCGCCAGCCTGCCAAACTCCCCATATCTCCTTTTGACCGTTTTGGTGTATATCCGATACCCGTATGACGTCTGCTCCGTTTCTTGTGCCTCTACGGGTCCGCCGAAAACCTCTCCGTCCTCCGCCTCGATCTCCACGTCTACGGCGCTTTCATTTTGAGCGAGCGCCGTCAGGATACGCCGCGCACGCTCTCCGGCCAACCAGATCAGTAGCTCTCTGCCGTTTATTCCCATCAGCTTCGCTTCTGAAATTTCCACCTTGCCCGAAGTCCATCGGCCACCCTTTGGCCATGCAAACATCCGTATCTTCATATCCACTTCTTCACTTCCTGCGATGTCTCTAGATTTTCCAGCATCCGGCAACAGGCAAAGACCGCTGCGTCAAACACGTCGATCCTGTGCTCCGGTTGCACTTTATCGTACTGGATCATATCGTCTGTTTTTTCGATTGCCCGTACGTTTGCCACGCAGTATTCAAACGGTTCCGCCCCCAGATAGCAGAGCTTGCCGTCCTTGGCCTTTTGCTCAATCCGGCGAAACCCCTCGGACTTGCGCCAATAATACTGCGGCTGATCCTCGATCGAGAACCCCGCGGCTTTCATCCCGAGAAAATATTCCCGGCAGAATTTGCGGTCATGCCCTACCTGCCTGATCTTGAACCCGGACCGTTTCATCGTCTTGAACCACTCGACGACCTCCGCGTGATTGGTAGTCGGCGCGTTGGACATATCCAGCCATCCGTCGTCCATCCAGCCGAACAGCGGGATGTTGTCCTCGTCGGCCTTGTGGTGGGCCGCCACCACCGGGAACCAGCAGTGCGGCACCACGATATCAATATCCCGGTAGCAGCCATAGAGGGCCGCCGCCGCCAGGTCATGCAGCTTGGAAAGATCGGACCCTCCGAACCATTTGACTGGCAATCGCGAAAGCGCCGCCAGTTTTTGTGCGGCGGTCCCGGCAGGCAGCCCCAAGGCCGCCTGACAGGCCGCGTCACTCGCTCGAAATTCCTTGAGGTTAAAATAAGCGGACATGGCCGAGGTAAAGACGTTGAGCGATTTGGCCAGAAAATCCTTGCGCTGCTGCGGGTCGTTCTGCGCCTGCCGCGCGTCGTTCATAATGTCCTCCGGCCGGATGGTCACGCCGTAGTTTGGGTTTGCCTGCTCGTGCTGGACGGGATTGATATAATCTACATTCCCTTTTTCGTCCTCGTCCGCTTTCCAGATGAAAATGCCGTATGCGTCGTCATTTGCCAGCCCGCGCAGAACCTTTTGACAGTATTTGAGCCGCTGGGCGCAGAACCCGGTCGGGTCGTCCCCGGCCGTTGTAATCCCGATGCACAGCTTGTTGGTATACGCCTTGCCGCTCTCCTTGATGACGTTATACTGCTTGGCGTTTTTGTAGGCGTGCAGCTCGTCGCAGATCTGGATGTTGGAGTTAAGCGAATCGTGCGCGTCGGGATTGGCCGCGAGCGCCTCAATCCGCACCGACCCGCCGCAAAGGCTTTTGTGCTCGATCGAGTGCTCCATGTTGTTATCGAGCACCCGCCAGCCCTCCCGCTCAGCGGCGGCGCGGCCCCGGTAAAGGTTTAACTGCAAATTGTCTACGATGTTGTTATAGGACTGCATCGCCTGACGCAGAGATGCGCCGACGATATAGACGCTCGACCCGCTCGGGGCCTCCAGCAGAGACAGCCCCCAAGTCAGCGCCGAGACAAAAAGCGTCTTGCCGTTTTTGCGCGGCATAAAAATAAACGCCTCCTTGCGGATTCGCTCATTGGTTCCCCTCCGGTAAAATCCCAGCAGGTCGTAAACGATAAATTTTTCCCATGCCTCCAGCATAAACGGCTTGTTTCTCAGCGGCTCTCCGGCCAGCGTTTCCCCCTGACGGTGCTGGAAAGTCCGCTCGATGATGCCGATTACAAAATCGGCGTCCCGCGCCCTAAACTCCCAATCCGGATGATTCAGCCCATCCCGGAATCTCTGGCAGGCGAGCTTGATATCCTCCCCAGCGGCTTTTCTCCCGTCAAGCACCGCCGACACATACGCCTCAACATCTGCGCCGTACTTGCCCTTCATCCGCTTTTCAGCTCGTTTCTGATTGCGGCCAACTCGTCAAGCAGCCCGCCGCTTTTTTCTTTTTTGGGAATTTCGCCAGTCGCTTTTTTGAAACTGGAGGGAGTTAGCCCCAGCTCGCGCCAATAAGCCAGCGCGCTTGTGTTCAGCTCATTCCACAGCACAACTGCCGGATGCTTCACGTAATTTGTTGCCCCGCCCTGGTTGGTGTGCTCGATCACAGGGAGCGCGCCAAGTGCTTCGTATTGTTCTGCAGCGGAATCCCGTTTTTCCAAAATTTCAGACAAAGCATCGATTGCCCCCGAAAAATATTCTTCATACGTTCCGGCGTCTTTGCACGCTTTCACGATTTTGGACTTCCATTTCTTCCGGTTCATTTTGCGCCCCCTTTTCTTCCAACTTTTCCCGGAGAGGGAAAGAGTTCC
>ENA-OWPN01000974-OWPN01000974.1-human-gut-metagenome-genome-assembly--contig:-NODE-974-length-31023-cov-6.434255_pt1 | contig 31023 bp, 29 predicted proteins | sample MGYA00248266_ERZ651850 | MGnify/ENA primary metagenome ERZ651850 (study PRJEB26924, sample SAMEA4378296) | human gut metagenome | biome: human gut; feature: human-associated habitat; material: faeces... | reverse complement strand
TGCTGTGCGCCCGGTGAGCGCACGTTCTGTAGGGTGAAAGTCCCGAAGTCGCCCGGTAGCGGGAAGATTTAGCCAAAGGCAAGGGTGCCCATCGTGAGGCGGAATCTGAAGAAAGCCGGATTTTAGGGGTTGAAAGGTCCCCTGATGGGCAAAACTCTGGCCTGACGAACAGAAATCGCATACAAGGCCGTAAATGAGGGTGAGTTTGCAGCACAAAACAAAGCCCAGTAGCTACACGGAATCGACTTCAAGAAAAAGACGATCACCATTCGTCATACGGTCACGCAGGTAACCATTGATGGCAAGAGCAAGATCATCCAGAAGGATCGCACAAAGACGAAGTCCAGCTACCGCAGCCTGCCCCTTGTCCCGCCGTTTGAGGAACTGCTGCATCGCCTGAAAGCAAAGCAGGAGCAAAACCGCAAGTTGTGCGGACGGGCGTACTGCACCAAGTACACCGACTATATCTATGTCAATGAGATCGGGGAACTGGTCAAGCCGGGCTATCTCACACAGCGCTTTCCCTATATTCTGGAGAAAAACGGACTGCGGAAGATACGCTATCACGATCTCCGACATAGCTGTGCGAGCCTTTTGTATGCCAATGGCGTCAGCCTGAAAGAAATTCAGGAGTGGTTGGGACACAGCGATATTGCGACGACTTCCAACATCTATACGCACTTGCATTTCAGCTCGAAAGTGGCATCCGCCAATGCGATCATGGGTGTGTACCCCTCGCTGTAATGGTTGAACATCCCTCCAATGTCCCTCCGAAAATCAGCCTGCAAACGGCAAATTTGTTGATGTGCGAGGGACATACATAAGAATACGGAGCATAAAGAAAAGCCCGCAAACCCAGTCATATCAAGGGTTTGCGAGCCTTTAAGGGGTGGTGCCGGTGGCGGGGGTCGAACCCGCACGGGTTATTAGCCCAACGGATTTTGAGTTATTTGCTCCACACGGAACACAGACAAACTCAGCCCCCTGTGGAGGTCGTTGACGGACACCCAAAAGCCCTGCAAATACTACTATTTTGAAGCTGATATGCAGAAAAGCTCCGTTTCGTCTGCCATTTCCGCTCTTTTCGATTTGGACGGAAATTTTGGATTTTGGAGGGACATCGGAGGGATGTACCCTCAAAACGGAGCACAACAGAACACGCAATAGATTCATAAATTACAAACAATAGTATAGCGTATTTCTCTGCCATTGACAACACACTTTCCGAAAAAGAGGTATCGCTATGAGAACGCGCGCACACTATGAAAAACTTTTTGCTACCTATCCTGATGTTGTCACTCTGCCCGAATTTCAAGCCATGCTGGGCGGTATCGGTGACAGCACAGCCCGAAAAATAATGCGGGCAAATAAGGTCAAACACTTTTACATAAGATGTACCTATCTTATCCCCAAAGCCTGTGTGATAGATTATGTATTGAGCGAAGATTATGCCAAATACAGTAAAACACTCAAAGCGAGGATTTAACCATTAAGCCATTTGCAGAAATGCAGGTGGCTTTTTTCATACCCGTACATAGCCGTCTGCTTCGCCGCAGGCGGCTAAATTTATGTAAAGGAGGAAACCCATATGGCGAATTGCAAAGTGATTGCAGTAACGAACCAAAAGGGCGGCGTGGGCAAAACCACGACTACAGCCAACCTCGGCATCGGGCTTGCCCAGCAGAACAAGCGGGTGCTGCTCATTGACGCAGACGCACAAGGCTCTTTGACACTCTCCCTCGGCTACCCGAAGCCGGACGAACTTCCCGTCACACTGGCGGACATCATGCAGAATGTGATCGATGATACCCCTTTCCCGGACGGCTGCGGTATTCTGCATCACGGTGAGGGCGTTGACCTGCTCCCGGCGAACATTGAACTATCCGGTATGGAAATTCGACTGATCAACGCCATGAGCCGGGAAAGCGTGCTGCGGACATATATCAATGCGGTCAAATCCCATTACGACTATATCCTCATTGACTGTATGCCGTCGCTCGGTATGATGCCGATCAACTCACTGGCCGCAGCGGACAGCGTGATCATCCCGTCCCAGCCGTCGTATCTCTCGGCGAAGGGACTTGACCTGCTGATGCAGTCTATCGCAAAGGTCAAGCGGCAGATCAACCCGAAGCTGAAAATCGACGGCATTCTGTTCACGATGGTGGACAGCCGCACTAACGAGGCCAAGGAGATCATCGCATCTCTGCGTGCCCACTACGGCGAAAAGATCCGGGTATTCGGAACGGAAATTCCCTTTTCCGTCCGAGCCGCAGAAACCAGCGGCCGGGGCAAGAGCATCTTTTCCCACGACAAGAACGGCAAGGTCGCCGCCGCATACCGATCGCTGACGAAGGAGGTGTTGGAGCTTGAGCGCAAAACCGAGAGATTTAGGGATGATGCCGCTCGATGACCTGTTCTCCACCGACGAGAGCCGTGCGGAAGCGCAGCTTGAAAAGGTCGTCACGCTGAACCCCGCCGACATCTCCGACTTTCCCAACCACCCGTTCAAGGTCAAGCAGGACGAGGCTATGGCGGAGATGGTAGACAGCGTAAAGCAGTACGGCGTGCTGGTGCCAGCCCTCGTCCGCCCCAAAGCGGATGGCGGCTATGAGATGGTCGCCGGCCATAGGCGAAAGTGTGCGGCGATGCTGGCGGGGATCACCGAGATGCCCTGCATCGTCCGCAACCTCACCGATGATGAAGCGACGATCATCATGGTGGACAGCAACTTGCAGCGGGAAACGATCTTGCCGTCCGAAAAGGCATTTGCTTACAAGATGAAGTTGGAGGCCATGAAACGGCAGGGCCAGAGGTCGGATTTAACTTCGGCCCCACTGGAGCCGAAGTTAAAGGGTAGCCGTTCCAATGAGGAATTGGCTGCAAGCAGCCCGGACAGCCGTTCACAAATTCAGCGGTATATCCGCCTGACCGAGCTGATCCCGCCAGTGCTGGACATGGTGGACAGCAGCAAAATCGCTTTCCGTCCCGCCGTGGAGCTTTCCTATCTCTCCAAAGAACAGCAGCAGAGCCTATATGACACGATGGAGTGCGAAGACTGCACGCCATCATTGGCACAGGCTATCAAAATGAAAGAGTTCAGCCGGGACGGAAAGCTGACGGAGGAGGTCATCCTCTCCATTATGCAGGAGGAAAAGCCGAACCAGCGTGAGCAGTTCAAAATGCCGAAAGAGCGTATCAGCAAGTATTTTGCTCCGGGGACGCCCGCACAGAAAATTGAAGATACCATCGTCAAGGCATTGGAATTGTACCGCAGGCGGGAGCGCCAGCGGGATATGGAACGATAGTCACTACCAAGGGGCAGCCATACCCATTTTTGATGTGTGTACGGCTGTGTCGGCGTGTTCCCCCTCTCCACACCTCACCCCCTCGAAACTACCTGTACTTCCCGAAAAAAGAGATAATACGGCAGCGGTAGTTCTCGCAGCTTTGCAGTTTCCGGCAGTGATCCGTACAATGAAGGAGCAAAGGAGGTTTGCGCATATGAAAAACGCAAGGATCATCGCTGTCTTAGCGCTGCTGGCACTTTCTCTTTCGGGCTGTGCAAATACGGATCGCTTTGTGGTGTCTGCACCACCTTCGCAGGAAACGGTCACGACTGAGCCTGCACAAAACACCGTGCCGCGGGAGCAAGGAACGGTTCCTGTTTCGGAAAGTACAGAGATTCCCGCAGAGAGTACGGAACCGACCGAAATCGTGGAAGCAAAATCGGAGGTTTCAATACCTGCCAAAGAGGAAACGCCGCCGACCGTCAACATTCCCACGGAAACTACCCAGCCGAAAGCATCCGAACCCGAACCATCGGAAGAACCTGCGGAAACACGGCCACAGGAGCCCGAACCGCCCGCCGCAGAAGGACCCGCAGAGCCAGCGTTTGACATTCAAACTTGGATCGACTATGCCAAAGCCTATGCCGAAAGCGTGGGACTGCGGCTGGAAAGTTCGGCGGTGGATTGCTGGGATAATCCTATTGATGCCGCCGCAGACCGCATCTATCTGGAACGGGATATTTGTTCCCGCCTGAACCGCTATGCGGCAGCCGAAACCATTACGGATGTCTGGGTGTGGTACGAAGCGGTCGGAGCAAACAGTTACCTGATCTATATCGGGTACGCATAATTTCACACACTGAATGGAGCATCGCAGAAATGCGGTGCTTTTTTCATGTCAACAAGGAGGTAAACAAATGAAAGCATTCTATCGAAGGAGCATTTCGGGGTTGTTAGCCCTGCTGATCTGCTCCACTACTATTTGGAGCAGCGGCGTAACCGCCTTTGCAGCATCGTCCTCCGGGGAAACCGCTAAGTCCTACTCTGTGGCATTTCCCAGAGATGGAGATGCCAATTTGGACACCAGCGGCACATGGGGGCACGACGAACTCCACTATATGAACGGCTGGACATCCGGTGAAAAGACTTGGATGACGACGCTGCACACCATCGGGGACTTTAACGGCCCGGCCTGTTACTGCATCGAACCGGGGGTACCCCGTCTGCTGGAAAGAACCTACGCTCGCTACGGCGAAGATTACTGGAAGGACTATCCCTCCGAGTGCAACAGCACCATCGACGCTGACACCATCAAGACTCTGCTTGGGCGGATCATGCAGTACGGCTATCAGGGGAATCTATCCCTTGGCTGGCGTTCTCAGAATGATGCGGATGCCGACAAGATGGCCCACATGATGGCAACGCAGGTGCTGGTATGGGAAACGGTCGTCGGGGAACGGGACGCCAATTTTAATCATATTGACCCCGGCAGTGCTGATGCCGTGAAATCCGTCTATCGGACAAGCCACCCGCTGTACAGCCGCTTCTCTGCTTATTATGACAGCATGGAAGCCAGCGTGAAGAAGCACACCATCGTCCCCAGCTTCATGGCCCGAAGCACCGGCAAGGCACAAACGGTCGAACTGAACTGGGATGGAAGCCGTTATGCGGCTACGCTGACCGATACCAACGGTGTGCTGAGTGATTACACCTTTTCCTCCGAGCAGGCAGGGATCACCTTTGCAACCAGCGGCAATACGCTGACCATCACTGCCGAAGCAGCCCCGGCGGAAACGGTGACGATCTCCGCCACCAAAAACAATACCCGTAAGGGTGTCGTGGTATGGAGCGATGGGCATTACGGCCCTGACGGCACAATGCAGGATGTGGTCACTTACAGTGCCACGATCAGCGATCCCGTCAAAGCCTATCTTAACCTGAAAGTGTCTTACGGCGGCGCCAAGATCATCAAGACAAGTGAGGACGGCAAGGTCGAGGGCATTTCTTTTACGATCACCGGCAACGGCGTGAACAAGACCGTCACGACGGGTGCGGGCGGTGTCATTCAGATCGACAACCTTGCTCCCGGCGTTTACACCGTCACCGAGCAGAGCTACGACAAATACGAGCCGCAGGAAGTGCGCCGTGTCACCGTTGTCAGCGGTCAGGTGGCAACGGTCAATTTCAATAACACCTTGAAGCGAGGAACCCTCATCGTGACCAAGACCTCCGAGGACGGCTTGAACGAGGGCGTGAAATTCCACCTCTACGGCACTTCGCTTTCGGGGCTTGCGGTAGATGAATACGCCGTGACCGAAAACACAGGCAAAGCCGTGTTTTCCGATGTGCTGATCGGCACAGGCTACACGCTGGAAGAAGTCGATACGGCGATCCGCTATGTCGTCCCCGAACAGCAGACGGCGGCGGTGGAATGGAACGCCGTCACGAACAAGAGCTTTACGAACATTCTGAAAAAGTGGAATGTCATCGTCACCAAGAGCGATGCCGAAACGGGTATGCCGCAGGGCGACGCCACCCTTGCCGGTGCCGTTTACGGCATCTATAAGGGCGACCAGCTTGTGGACACCTACACCACCGATGCCAACGGACAATTCACCACGAAATATTATGTCTGCGGGGATGACTGGACCATCCGTGAGATCACGCCCTCCGAGGGCTACCTGCTGGACAGCACCGTTTATCCTATCGGCGCAAAGGCAAAAAACTACACCGTGGAATACAACACCACGGCAAACGATGTGACCGAACAGATCATCAAGGGTAGAATCGCCATCATCAAGCACACCGACGACGGCGAAACCCAGCTTGAAACGCCGGAGGCCGGAGCGGAATTTGCGGTATTTTTGAAAGCCGCAGGCTCTTATGACAGCGCCAAGGCATCCGAGCGTGATTATCTGACCTGCGACGAAAACGGCTTTGCCGAAACAAAAGCGTTACCCTATGGCATCTACACGGTGCATCAGACCAAGGGCTGGGACGGTCGTGAGCTGCTTGCCGATTTCGATGTGTATATCGCCAAGGACGGGCAGACCTATCGCTACCTTGCCAACAACCGCAATTTTGAGAGTTATATCAAGATCGTCAAGGTGGATGCCGAAACGGGCAAGGTCATTCCGCTGGCGGGTGCAGGCTTCCGGATCTACCGCCCGGACGGGTCGCTCATCACGCAGACTTTCACCTATCCCGCAGTTACCACCATTGACACCTTTTATACCAACAGCGACGGCTATCTTATCACGCCCGAAAAGCTGGAATACGGCACGGGCTATTCGCTGGTCGAGGTTTCCGCTCCCTACGGCTATACGCTGAACAGCGAGCCGGTCTATTTTGATGTGACCGCCGACAATGCCACGGAGGAAAACGCCGTCACGGTGGTCGAGGTCACAAAGTCGAACACGGCGCAGAAGGGCGTGCTCCGGATCAGCAAGAGCGGCGAGGTCTTTTCGTCTGTCACCGAGGCGGACGGCATCTATCAGCCGGTGTTTACGGTCAAGGGACTTGCAGGTGCGATCTATGAAATCGCTGCCGCCGAGGACATTATCACGCCGGACGGCACGCTCCGTTATACGGCCGGGGAGGTCGTCGATACTGTGACCACCGACGAAACGGGACTTGCCGAAAGCAAGCCCCTGTATCTCGGCAAATACGAGATCAGGGAGATCACCGCACCTACCGGCTATGTGCGGAACACCGAAGTCCACACGGCAGAGCTTGTCTATGCTGGGCAGGAGGTCGAGATCACCGAAACCGCCGCCGACTTCTGCAACGAGCGGCAGAAAGCCGCCGTTTCTCTGAATAAGGTATTGGAGCAGGACGAGCGCTTCGGCATCGGCAAGGGCGGCGAACTTTCCGCCGTGACCTTTGGACTGTTTGCCGCCGAGGAGCTGACTGCTGCTGACGGCAGCATCATTTCCGCCGACGGTCTGCTGGAGATCGTGTCGGTGGACGAAAACGGTCACACTGTCTGCAAAACTGACCTGCCGTTTGGCAGCTATTATCTCAAAGAGCTGTCCACGGACGGACACTATAGCCTCTCCGATGAAAAGTACCCCATCGTATTTGAATATACCGGGCAGGACACGGCGCTGGTGGACATCAAGGCCAATGGCGGTGTACCCATCGAAAACAAGCTGCTCTACGGTGAGATCCACGGACTGAAAAAAGACGAGGACGGCAGCGGCCTTGCCGGTGCGCTGATTGGGCTGTTCCGTGCAGACTGCACCGAGTTTACGACGGAAAAAGCCATTCTGACTGCCACCTCTGCCGAGGACGGCAGCTTTTCTTTTGTCCGTGTTCCTTATGGCAACTGGATTGTGCGGGAGATCGAAGCCCCCATCGGCTTTGTGCTGTCGGAAGAAACCTATCCCGTGACCGTCGATGCAGACGGTGCAGTGATCGAGGTAGAGATTGAAAATACCCGCATCCGTGGCGCAGTGCAGCTCACCAAGACCGACCGGGACTATCCCGACAACAAGCTGACGGGTGCGGAGTTCACCGTTTACCGTGACAGCAACGGCAACAAGGAGCTGGATGCGGACGATGCACTGCTCGGCACACTCACCGAAACCGGCATCGGCGTTTATGAAATGGCCGATTTGCTCTACGGCGGCTATTTTGTCAAAGAAGCAAAAGCGCCGGAGGGCTTCTATTTGGACGACAACGCCTACTATTTCGAGATCACCGAGGACGGAAAGACCGTGACCGTAGAGAATGAAGCCGGAAGGGGCTTTGTCAATGCGCCGCAGGTCGGCTCTTTGAAAATCATCAAGACTTCTTCAGACGGCAAGGTCGAGGGATTCTCGTTCCATGTCACCGGTCCGAACGGCTATGTCGGCATATTCACGACGGATAAAAACGGCGAGATCATCATTGATGATCTCCGTATCGGGGAGTATGTGGTGTCCGAGGTGTCGGACGTTGCATCTTCTGCCTATGTGCTGCCCGCCGACAAGACGGCATCCGTGTTTGAAGGTGCGGTGACAAAAGTGGAGATGCACAACGAACTCCGTGACACGCCGAAAACCGGGGACGACAGCAATCCCGCCCTGTGGTTTGCCCTGCTCGGTGTTTCCGCTGCGGGTGCTGCTGTGCTGGGCATAGTCGGATTCAGAAAACGCAGAAAGGAGGGTGCGGAATAATGGAGCTGAAAACCATTCTTGCAATCGGGCTGGTCGTATTTATCGTCGGCGCTTTGATCTTCCTGAAGATCAGAGCAAAGAAGAAGTAAGCCTTGGGGCAGCGAAATTCGCTGCCCCTTTTACATATCCCGAAAAACAAAAAGGAGGCAAAAATTATGGTTCATTTCTTCGATTCGGACATAGCGAAAAAATACGGAGTCAATGCGGCGGTGCTGGCCTGCTTCCTTTGGGATTGTATCGAGCAGAAAAGCACCGAGTCGCCGCAGCTCCACGAGGGCAAGGTCTGGATGCGCTGTTCGGTGCAGATAATGACCGGCTTTTTCCCGTTTCTGTCCTATGATGAGATCCGCTACGCCCTGAAACGGCTGGTCAAGGGGCGGGTACTCACCAAGGGACGGTTCAACGAGAGCCACTTTGACCGCACGAACTGGTACGCCTTTACCGAGTTCGGACAATTTCTGATGACGGAAAGCGAGGGACGGACGCAATGAAGGACGGCAGACACATCATTTGGAGCAACGACATTGACTACGACGACTGGCGGGAGGACTTGGAGGAGCAGTATCCCGACCTCACCGAAGCCGAGCGTATGGAGCTGATGTATGAGCTGAACGGCGACTATTTGGACGACGAGCGTTCCAATCTGGACATCCAGCTCTCCCGTCCCATTCTTGTTGTCGGCGATCTGGGGCTTTGGCACGGCCGCCGCATGGGATATAAGGAGATTCCGAGCGGCAATATCCGGGACTGCCTTTACAGCGAACGAGACATGGATTACAGCACTTGGTATGTGGATAAAAACGGTGACTTCCGCTGCGACGCTATCCATCACTACGGCACGAACCATTACCTCTACCGTGCCTATAAGGACGGCGTGAGCGACACGCAGATCGAGAATCTGAAAGAAAAAATCTACCGGGGCATTGCCACCCGTGCGGACATTACAAGAGTGACCCGCAGGCTGGGCGACGAAATCGCCCATGTTTACGGCTTTCCCATCCCCCGCAGGCAGGCGCCGGCGCAGGAGCGATAACGGAGGCAAACGATCATGATGAATATATCAGATACAAGGGACTGCGCCTTTGAAGCCTTTGTTACCAACCTCGGCAAATACAACGAGGGCTGTTTGGTGGGCGAATGGGTCAAGTTTCCCGTGACAAATGAAGAAATGCAGGCGGTTTTCCGGCGCATCGGTATCGGGCGGCGCTATGAGGAATGGTTCATCACCGATTACGACTGCCCGGATACGGCTATCGGCAAGGTGCTGGGCGAATACGAAAGCCTGAGCGAGCTGAACTACCTCGCCGGACAGATCATGGAGATGCGGGAGAGCAGCGAGTTCTGGCAGGCGGTCTTGGACTTGGGCGAGAACACCGGCAGTGTGCAGGAGCTGATCAACCTGACCGAGAATCTGGACTGCTTTGATTACCTGTCCGGCGTGCGGAACGACTACGACCTCGGCTATTACTGGATCGAGGAAAGCGGCTGCTATGACACAAGCAATCTCGGCGCACTGGCAAACTATATCGACTATGAGGGCTTCGGCCGGGACATTCGGTATGAAGAAGGCGGCGTGTTCGGAGATAACGGCTATGTGCGGTCAAACGGCGGCCGCTTTGTAGACATCTACGACGGCGACATCGAGAACATCCCCGAAGAATACCGGATCAGTTCGCCCGCCGTCCCCATCCGCTCCGCAGTCCCACGGCAAGCAGAACAGCCCGAACGATAAAATTTGCACCTTTGATATTGCCTTGCAGTTTGGGTATAGTATAATAAAAACGATAAGGAAGTGAGCACCATGAGAGACAGCTATTTTGATCTGCCATCCCGCATTGAGGACGCCTTTGCGGAGATCGACAGTGATATTGTGATGGATCTGCTGAATACCGACGAGGACTACGCCGCGCTTTCCGACCGTATGGACAAGCTGAAAACGCAGTACCCCGTCATTGACAAAATGAACGAGGACAGCGGCGAGATCCGCATGACCGCAGAGGAGCATCGGGCGTATGTGGACTATCTGAACCTTGCCCGCCAAATGGAGGACATGGAGCGGCAGCACATCTACTTCCGCGGACATACCGATGCCGTGGCGTATCTAAAAAAAATCAAAGCAATATAAGTACGATGAAAGCGGTGCAGAGAACTCTGTGCCGCTTTTCTGTTAGCAGAAACACAAAGTGAGTCGAAAAAGATGCTATACACAAAAAGTTTTTCTTGAATTTCAGCAAAAACTATTGACCGTGATGGCATTTTTGGCTATACTAATAGCAAGGAGGCGATACCATGATCGTTAGACCCTACTATTTGGATCTGCTGAAAACTTATCGGGATGTTCCGCTGGTGAAGATCCTTGCCGGAATCCGCCGCTGTGGAAAATCGACCATTTTGGATATGCTGAAAGACGACCTGCTCGGCAGCGGCATTGCGGCAGACCATGTGATCCAGCTGCGCTATACCTCGGAAGAGCTGGACGACAGCATGACCGCCAAGCAGATGTATCGGGATATAAAAGAAAAAATGACCGACAGCGAACGCTACTATCTTCTGCTGGACGAGGTGCAGGAGGTGGACGGCTGGGAAAAGGCAGTCAACAGTCTGCTGGAGGATTCCAATACCGACATTTATGTGACAGGCTCCAATTCCAAGCTGATGTCCAGTGAGATCTCCACCTATCTGACGGGGCGTTATATCTCCATTCCCGTTTTTACCCTGTCCTTTGCCGAATATCTGGAGTTTAAGAAGGACAGCAGCCGCACGCCGAAAGAGCTTTTGAACGAGTATATCCGCATGGGCGGTTTCCCCATCGTTGCGCTTGGGAACTTTGATGAGCGTTCGTCCTACCAAATCGTCGAGGGTATCTACAATTCCGTTATTACAAGTGACATCACCAAGCGGCACAATATTACGAACTTCGACCTGTTCAACCGTGTGGTAAAGTATGTCGTAGAGAATGTCGGCAAGACTTTTTCTGCCAACGCCATCGTGAAATTCATGAAAGGCGAAGGGCGCTCCCTCTCGGTGGAAGCGGTCTATAATTATCTGGAGTGGCTGGAAAAGGCGTTCGTGATCTATCGCTGCCAGCGGTACGATATGCAGGGCAAGACCGTCTTGAAAACGCAGGAGAAGTTCTATCTTGCGGACGCTTCTCTCAAATACTGCATGATGGGCTTTAATCCGAAATCCGTTGCCGCTATGCTGGAGAACATCGTGTACTTTGAGCTTCGTCGGAAGGGCTATGATGTGTATATCGGCAAAAACGCCACCAAGGAGATCGATTTCGTAGCCGTGCGGCGGGACGAGCGTATCTATGTGCAAGTGTGCCGCAATATGCCGGAGGAGTCTGACCGTGAGGTTGCCAACCTGCTTGAAATCAAAGACCATTACCCGAAGTATGTGGTGACGATGGACGAACTGGCCGCAGGCAATATCAACGGTGTCAAGATCGTGCATCTGGCGGATTTTTTGTTAGCTAAGGATTATTGAACTTGAGAAAGGATGTGACAAATATGGCAGAAAGAAAATATCAGTTTGAACGATTGACACCTATTGACAATATGGATTTGGATGTTTACGAAGAGGCAATAGATTATGTCTTTGATAATTCTGATATAAAGAATGTTGCGATTTCCGGCGCTTACAGTGCAGGCAAAAGCAGCGTCTTGGCTTCATACAAGAAAAACCATAGTAATTTGCGCTTTCTGCATATCTCTCTCGCACATTTCAAATCTCCCGATCAAGAAGATGAGACAGAAATAAAGGAATCTGTATTAGAAGGTAAAATTCTCAACCAACTGATACATCAAATTCCGTCAGAAAAAATACCTCAAACCAATTTCAGAGTAAAGAAAAAGGTAAACACAAAAAGTGTTATTAGGCTAACAATCGGAGCGGTATTATTCCTCGTTTCCACTATTTATTTTTTCTGCTTCGATATGTGGAAAAACTATTTAAGTTCTCTACCTGACAATTGGTTCAAAACCATATTAACACCATCCACACATCAATACGCTTTGATGGTAGATGGAGTTTTAATGGTGGCGCTACTTTCATTCGTTGTATATAGATTGATAAGTGTGCAGAAAAACAAAAATATCTTTCGCAAGCTGAACTTGAATGGCAATGAAATCGAAATTTTTGAAGAAAGCGATGATTCTTATTTCGATAAATACCTCAACGAAGTATTGTATCTGTTTGAAAATGCAGATGCAGATGTAATTGTATTTGAAGATATGGATCGCTTTAATGCAAACAAAATTTTCGAGCGACTCCGTGAAGTAAATACACTTGCTAATATCCAATTGCAGAAAGAAAGCAAAAAGGTACTCCGTTTTTTCTATTTGCTCCGCGACGATATATTTGTTTCAAAAGACCGGACCAAGTTTTTTGACTATATTATCCCGGTTGTTCCGGTTGTGGATAGTTCCAACTCATACGATCAGTTTATCTCTCATCTCAAAAGGGGCGGAATATTTGAGAAGTTCAATGAAAGTTTTCTGCAAGGGTTATCACTTTATATTGACGACATGCGTCTTTTGAAGAATATCTACAATGAATTTGTAGTTTATTACAACAGGCTAAATATTACTGAACTTGATTGTAATAAAATGCTTGCCATTGTCGCTTATAAAAATCTATTTCCGCGCGACTTTGCCGATCTGCAACTTAATCAAGGTTTTGTATATGCTCTTTTCAATAAAACAGACGAGTTTATCAAATCTGAAATAACGGAAATCGAAAAGGCTATTGAGGGAAAACAGAATAGAATTACCTTATCTCAAAATGAGCACCTTGTCTCTATGAGAGAATTAAATGTTGCATTTGCAGACAAATATTTAAGAAATTACAGTTGGTCACAGTACAATGACAGCGATTTATCCGATTTTGTAATGAACTATTTGCATGGAGATAATAAGAGCGAATATATGTCCCGCAAACAGGCGCTTGAAGATAAACTGCATGAGAAGTGTGATGAATTAAATCAGGAAATCATCAACTTGGAGCAAAAGATAATTGAAATCAAAAATAGGCAACTTCATCAAATTATTACACGGGATAACATCGATACAATATTCTCCATTACCAGCACAAATGAAATTGGAAAAGTAACAGAATTTAATGAGATAAAGAGCAGCGAATACTTTGACCTCTTAAAATATTTGATTCGCAATGGGTACATCGATGAAACCTATGCCGACTATATGACTTATTTTTACGAGTATAGTCTTAGTCGTATTGATAAAACTTTCCTGCGCAGCGTAACTGATAAAAAGGCAAAAGAATACACCTATAAATTAAAAAATCCAAAGTTAGTTGTTTCACGCCTTAGATTAGTGGATTTTGATCAGGAGGAAACGCTCAATTTTGATTTGTTCACTTATTTGCTTCAAACTTCTCGTATAGACTATATCGAAAGATTGATTGATCAACTGAAAGGCACAAAGAATTTCAAGTTTGTTGGGGCTTATTTTGATGTGACAACAGAATTGCCAGCTTATATTAAATGCCTTAATCTGAGATGGTCAGAAATCTTTTCAACAGCTCTTAACGAAAAGTTATTGACCGAAAAGCAATTACGCAGGTATTCAATATTTTCTCTTTACTACTCTGACGATGAAATTGTTAAACTGATAAATAAAGATAATTGTCTATGTGATTACATTTCTAATGCACGCGACTACCTTGCAATAGATAATCCTGAAATTGACAGGCTGATTCAGCGCTTCATTCTACTTGGCGTATGCTTTATAGGTTTTGATTATTTAGAATTGAACAAAGACTTATTTCATGCCGTTTATAAAGAATCCTTGTATGAAATCAATGCAGAAAATCTGCAACTCATTCAAAGGGAAATCTTGGGATCAAAGAATAAGGATGACTTCATTCACAAGAATTATACGGTTTTATGTTCAAATTCAGATTCCGCTATAACTCAATATGTTAATCAAAATATCAATAAGTATTTTGACGTTATTTTGAAAATAAGCAACGGAACGATCTGCGATGAAGAAAACGTAGCTGTTGCTGTATTAAATGACACCAATCTCACTACTGAGCGAAAACAACATTATATCTCTGGCCTGCGGACAACCATTACTTTTATAAAAGAAATTTCAGATAGTTCTCTGTGGTCATCGTTGTTGGATGCCGATTTAGTACAGTATTCAGAATGTAACATTATGGAGTGCTTTAATGCCATAAGTATAAATGAAAGTGTTATTTCTTATATTAACAGATCTGATACTGATTTGGATTTTTCAAAGACGGAATATGATGAAAAGGCCAAAGGAAAATTATTCGATAGTGTGGTTATCTGCAATAATCTCGACAACTCAAAGTACAAACAAATATTAGTGTCATTGCCGTTTATTTATGATCAATTTGATATCGCAGAGATTCCTGATGATAAGATTGCTATTTTAATCGATACAGACATTATCAGAATGACAGCTGATAACTTAAAATTTATGCGTGAAAACTATCCAAATCGAAAAGATTATTTCATTGGAAAGAACATAGAAAAATATGTTGAAATAATGGACGACGATCTGTTTTCACGAGATGAATTGTTAGCGATACTTACTTGGCAGATCAGTGATGCACTAAAAATAACGTTGCTTGGATTTACTGACGAAGAAATATCAATAATCGGAAAGAATTATTCTCCTACTGTATGTCTACATATTCTCAGCAGTAATTTTGCAGAGTCTGATTTGCACGATTTATTTTCATCATTTGAACAATGGGATAGTTCTGTTCAGACAAAAATTTTTGATTATGCTGTAAGATATATAGCAAGAATTATTGATGACCCAAACTCCGCTTCTCAGAAGCTAAAAAACAACCTTCTCGATTCAGAAAGCGTGAATCGGGATGAGAAGATCGATCTTTTCATAGCAATGATGCCCAGTCTATGCGAAAACAGCATAAAGGAATTTCTTACCTTGCTTAACTTAACAGACTATCTCAAAATATTTGATACGCGCAGCAGACCGAAATTTGAAATCAATGATGAGAATGAAAAACTACTTGCTGCTTTTAAGGAAGCCAATATGATCGATAATTATGAAGAAAGTTCCGAAAAGGAGGGATATTACAAAATCACACGACCCAAACCAGCAGCAAAGACACTGCCAAAAGAACTATTATAGTTTGGTAGTCATATTATTACATAGCCGAGAGGTTTTCTTTACGAAAGCCCCTCGGCTATTTTTATGTCAGAACGGAGGTGAAACATATGCCATATATTCCGCCAGAGGTGGTGGCGCAGGCCCGTGAGATGGACTTGCTGACCTATCTGCGGACTTATGAGCCGCAGGAACTGGTGCATTTCGGGGGCAGCACCTACTGCACCCGTGAGCACGACAGTTTGAAGATCTCCAACGGCAAATGGTGCTGGTTTTCCCGTGGAATCGGCGGCTATTCGGCGCTGGACTATCTCATCAAGGTCAAAGAGATGTCATTTACGCAGGCAGTCGAAACCATTATAGGAAATCTGTCAGCGGCACCGCCCGCCTTTACCCCGGCTCCGAAAGCGCCAAAAGAAAAGGTACTTCTTTTGCCGCAGGTCAACCGCAGCGCCACCCATGCCGTCGAATACCTGCACCGCAGAGGGATCGACTATGAACTGATCGACTTCTGCATCCAAACCGGCCGCCTTTACGAGAGCTCCCCCTATCACAATGTGGTGTTCGTCGGCATGGATGCAGACGGAAAGCCCCGCTATGCTAACCAGCGTGGGATCGGCTCGGACTTCATCGGGGATGCCAACGGCAGCGACAAGCACTATTCCTTTGGAATCCCTGCGGCGACCGCAAGCGATATGCTCCACCTGTTTGAGTCGGCGGTGGATCTGCTGTCCTACGGGACGCTGCAAAAGCTGGACGGCAAGGACTGGCGCGGCGAAAATCTGCTCTCCCTCGCCGGGGTCTACAAGCCAAGGGCGAAAATCGAGGAAAGCAGTCTGCCCGCTGCGCTGGTGCGGTATCTTGCCGAGCATCCCCCTATCCGTCATGTGGTGCTGCGGCTTGACAATGACACTACGGGACGGATCGCCGCAGAAACCATCAAGGCGCTGCTGCCGAGGAAGTATGCGGTCACGGTGGACATCCAGCCGCCCCCGCAGGGCAAGGACTACAACGACTGCCTTTGTATGCGGCTGGGTCTGCCTATCACCAAGCGCGGAGAAAGGAGCAAAGAACGGTGAGCGACTTTATGAGTCCGGGACGGCGCATCCGGCACTATCGTATGCTGCGGGGCATGACGCAAAAGGCGCTAGGCATCGCCGCAGGCTTTCCGCCCGAAACCGCCGACCTCCGCATCGCACAGTATGAGTCCGGCGTAAGAACGCCGAAACACGCTCTGCTCTGTACGCTGGCCGAGGCATTGGGCGTTTCTCCCTCGGCGCTGGACATTCCCCGCATCAAAAGCCATGAGGTGCTGAACCAACTGCTGTTTGCGCTGGAGGATGAATACGGGCTGACGATCACAATTACGGAAATCAACAAAAGGAGCATTTGCAATGGAAAATGAAAAGAAAATTAAAGTGGTACTGCTGGAGCCGGGCAAGCTCGCCCGTGCGGTCGAGATCGATGCGTCCCTTGCCGGGATGCAGAAAGTGGTGGGCGGTCTGATCGAGCCGTTCTATCCCTTTGAGGAGCGGGTTTGCATCGTCTGCAATGAGGAAAGCAAGATCAACGGGATGCGCCCGAACCGCAGCGTGAAGAACGACGACGGCGTGATGGTAGATTTCATCTTCGGCCCCGCCTTTATCTGCGACTGCCGGGGTGAAAATCTGGACAGTCTTTCCGACGAGCAGATCGACCGCTACGGCAAGATGTTCCGCTATCCCGAACACCTTGCGCGGGTGAACGACACGCTACTCGGCATCCCGTACCGCCCGCAGCCGGAGCAGGAGCGGTGATATTATTTCGGTCGGTGGCAAAATGTTCGGCCTATGGGACGAACGCTATGCACTGTACCAGCAAGCATCGCCGTTGTGATACCACAACGGCACTTGTCAGGGGTAGCCCCTGAAACCCTTTCGTCCCCATCTGAATGGCGGACGATATTTTTATACCCGAAAGGAGGTCACAGCCGGTGAACGAACCCATGACCTTTTTGGACTTTTTCAGCGGTGTCGGCGGTTTCCGCAAGGGCTTTGAACTTTGCGGTATGGTCTGCAAAGGCCACTGCGAGATCGACAAATTCGCAGACCGCAGCTACCGTGCGATTCACGATGTAAAGGAGGATGAATGGTATGGCGAGGACATCACCAAAACCGAGCCCGCCGACCTGCCGAGAGTTAATCTCTGGGCAGGCGGATTCCCGTGTCAGGACATTTCTGTATCTGGCCGGCAACGAGGGCTTGCAGGCAAGCGAAGCTCTCTCTTTTTTGAAATCGTTAGACTCCTCAAAGGCACGCCTGCCGAGGATCGGCCCGAATGGCTTGTCCTTGAAAATGTTAAAAATCTGCTCTCCGTTAATCGAGGATGGGACTTTGCAACCGTTCTCCATTCGTTGGCCGAAATCGGCTATCATATCGAATACGGACTGCTTAATTCACGCTTCCACGGCGTTCCGCAAAACCGGGAACGCATCTACCTTGTCGCTTATCGACATTTTAGAGCCGAGGGTGTACGAAAAGTATTTCCTGTCACCGCAGGCGACGGCAAAGCTCTTATACAGTTGATCGGCGGCACGCAGGGCAAGCGGGTCTATGACCCCGCAGGCGTAAGCTGTACGCTGATGAGCGAGGGCGGCGGCTTTGCCGGACGCACGGGAATGTACTTCATCGACCTGTGCAAGGGCGAACCGAGGCTGACCGAGCACGCCCGCTGTATCAAAGCAAGGTACGACAGCGGTATTACCAACCACAGCGGTGACAAAAGCGGCGTTCTCTGCATGAGCGGCGAGTGCCCGGACCGCACCGAAGAAACGGCACTCATTCAGCTAAAGCGGGGTGATCCGAAAATTTTGGAACAGGAGCACACCAAATGCCTGATTGCAGGCTATGACAAGATCGGGGGCAGCAACCGGGGCGAAAGCTCCGGTATTTTTTATGGCTGCCGTGCCGTCCTCACCCCCAACCGGGAAAACAAGCGGCAGAACGGACGGCGCTTCAAGGAGTGCGGCGAACCGGCCTTTTGTCTGAACACGCAGGACAAGCACGGCGTTTATCTCTGCGCCTGCGATTCCTGCGAATACGCTTTGCCCGTAAAGCGGGCAAAGGAGGCAGATCAGAGCAAACCCGAAAACGGCTCTGCGCTTCCGCTTGGCTGCGGGCGCATCCGCAAGCTGACGCCCCGTGAGTGCTGGCGGCTGCAAGGATTTTCGGACGATATGTTTGACCGGGCCGCCGCCGTCAATTCCGATGCCCAGCTTTACAAGCAGGCTGGCAACGGCGTGACGATCCCCGTCGTGTATGCGGTCGGCAAGCGGATCGCCGAAATACAAAACGAATTAGATAAGGAGAGCCTATGAGAAAACGCAATGTTCACATTCAATTCTGGCTGGATAAAAAGGAAGCTGAGGCGTTTCAGAAGAAGGTCAAGAAAAGCGGACTTTCCCGTGAAGCGTATCTCCGGCACTTGGTAAACGGCCTTGAACCGCAGGACGCACCGCCGCCCGACTATTACGCCATGATGCGGGAACTGCATGGGATCGGCAACAACCTCAATCAGATCGCCGCAAAAGCCCATACCCTGAACGCACTGGATGTGCAGCGGTACGACGAGAACTGCCGCAAGCTGGACGAGGCCATCAAGACGATCACCGCAGCGGTCATTCTGCCCCGTCCGATGAAGTGACGCTTATGGCGACGACATCAATTTGGCGGGTAAAAGGCTGGCTCGGCAAGGTGGTGATCTATGCGGAAAATCCCGAAAAGACGGCAAATCCCAAATTCTACGCCGACCGGGAACTGAACGAGCAGGACGGGCAGCAGCTTTCCGATGTGATCCGCTATGCCATAAATTCGGAGAAAACGCAGGAAATGGGCAGCGAGGACGGCGCACCGCTCCACCGCTTTGTGTCGGGCATCAACTGCTCTCCCGCCACCGCCCGTGACGAGATGCTGGCGGTGAAGAAACGGTTCGGCAAGGAGGACGGCACGGTGGCCTATCACGGTTATCAGTCCTTTGCTCCCGGCGAGGCCACGCCAGAACTGGCGCATGAGATCGGCGTAAAGCTGGCGACCCGGTTATGGGGCGACCGCTATCAGGTGATCGTCGCCACCCACCTTGACAAAGAAAATCATCTGCACAATCACTTTGTCGTCAACACCGTATCCTTTGCGGACGGCATCAAATACCACCGCACCCGAAAGGACTACCACGAGATGCAGACGGTTTCCGATGAGCTTTGCCGGGAATACGGACTGTCGGTGATCGAGCAACCGCAGCAAGGCCGGGGCAAGCAATACGGCGAATGGCGTGCCGAGCAGGAACAGCGTCCCACTTGGCGTGGGCTGATCCGTGCAGACATTGACGAGGCGATACGGCAAGCCATGACCGAGCGGCAGTTTTTTGACGCTTTGCGGAAAAAGGGCTATGCGGTGAAGGTCGGCAAAGATATTTCGGTCAGGCCGCCGGGCAAGGAGCGGTTTGTGCGCCTGATGCGTAATTTCGGTGAGGACTACTCACTGGACAGCATCCGCAGACGCATTTTATCCCAGAGCCGCCCCGAACGGAAAAAGCCCGAACAAAAGCCGGAGATCCTGCGGGTCAGACTGATCGGCAATCTGAAAGCCGCCCGAAAACTGACCGGCTTTCGGGCGCTGTATGTTCACTACTGCTATCTGCTGGGCATCTTCCCGAAGAACCGCCCGCAGCAAAGCAGAAAACGGCAGCACTTTCTCTTGCGGGAGGATCTGTTGAAGCTGGACGCCATCACCGCCGAAACAAGGCTGCTTATAGGACATCGGATCGATACCGCCGAGCAGCTTTTTTGCTACCGGGATAAGGTAAGCGAAAAAATCACCGCTCTGACCGAGAAGCGCAAACAGCTTTATAAAGCACAGCGGACGGCAGCGGTGAAGTCTGACCCTGAAAAGACGGCGGAGGTCAAAGCGCAGATCACCGCACTTTCCAAAGAACTTGCCGCACTGCGGAAGGAGGTGGTTCTATGTAACAGCATTGCTGAGCGTTCCGGCGTAATCCAAGAGAAAATCAAAGCCGTCCGTGAGGACGAGCAACCCGAAAGAAAGGAGAAAACCGACCATGTACAATTCCGGTGACGCAGCGGAGCAAGTCGTGCGGATCAGCTTGGAGGGTACGGAAGTTGCCTTGAAGCTGACCGGCTCGGCGGCAAAGAATATCGCCGCCATGCTCTACGCTGTCTGGAAAAACCGAGATAAGAACAAAACCAAAGGCCACCAGCGGCTCTCTGCCATGCTCAAAAGCGGCAAGGAGCTGAAAGTGTTCACCGTCAGCGAAGAGCATCTGAAGCAGTTTGCGACCGAGGCCAAGCGGTACGGCGTTGTCTACTGTGCCCTGCGGGGCAAAGAGCGCTCTGCTGACGGTATGGTAGACATTATGGTGCGTGCCGAGGATGCGTCCAAGATCAACCGCATCGTAGAGCGGTTCAAGCTGGCGACGGTCGATACCGTTTCCATCAAGCGGGACATTGAACAGTCCAAGGCGGACAAAACCGCCTCGTCTGCCCCTGAGCAGGAGAAGCCCGACAAGGCGGCGGATGACCGCCTGCTGGATGACCTGCTGGGCGCACCCGTTCAAAAGGAGGAACACGCATCCCCAAACCCTGCGGCGGCAAAGACGGAGAAATCCCGTCCGTCCGCGCCTACCTCCGAGAAGCAAAGCAGAACCGCCGAGGGTACTGCTAAATCTCCCGAAGAACGCCCCTCTGTCCGTGAGGAATTACGGGAAATCCGGGAGAGCAGGCAGAAAGAGGCGGCAGAACCGGGTATTTCCGAACCCACCCCGGCGAAAGAGCCGAAAAAGCAGCCGGCCACTACCCACAAGCAGCCCTCCCGAAAGAAACCGAAGAAAGCAAAGGAGCGATGACCGATGAGCAATTTTGACGATATTTTTGAACCCGCCCCGCAAGCCGAAGATTTTGACAAAGAGGCTTGGGCGGCAAAGAAAAAGGCAGAGCGTGACGAGAGGTATGCTACTGCCGACGCCACCGCCGAAGAAATCTGCACAGACGGCGGCAAGTTCCGTGACTATCTGGATGTGCAGGCAAAATTTCATCGCTACTCCGCTACTAACGCCCTTTTAATTCTGCATGACAACAAAAATGCCAGCAAACTTGGCGATAAGGATTTTTGGCGCGATCAGGGTGTGTATATCAAGCGGCAGGAGTTTAGCCGTCCCATCAAGATCGTCGAGTCCAACGGCGAATACACCCGTGATGATGGCAGCATCGGCGTGTCCTACAACATCAAGCGGGTCTATGACATTTCACAGACTACCGCCCGAACGAGAGCACCGCAGGCGGTTTCTCATGACGCACGGGCGCTGCTGAATGCTCTGATCTACAAGCGCCCTGCGCCGGTGCAGTCTGTGGACGAACTGCCGAACGGCATGGATGCCGTGTATGACCGTGAGCAGAACGCCGTTTTTGTCCGCCGTGGGCTGTCGGCAAACGATCTGTTCTGCGGTCTGTCCAAAGCACTGGCGCAGGCGGAGCTTGCCCGGACCGGCGAGGAATACACCGAGGAAAATGCCGGGTTCAAGGCGCAGTGCGTTTCCTATATCCTCGGTAAAGAGTTCGGCGTAGATGTGACCGGCTATGCCTTTGAAGCGCCTGCCGACTTCCTGCGTACCGATGACCCGCAGACGATCCGCACTGAACTGACCGACATCCGGGACACCGCCTATGACATTTCCTCAAGGATGATGCGGTCGCTGGAACAAAGCAAAGCGCCCCGCCAGAGTGAACAGGAGCGATAATGATGGGAAAACAGGAAAAACGGGTATTGACCCTTGACCGCTATGAGCACGGCGTTGTGGTCAATGCCCTCAATGAGATGCGGAACGATCTGCTGGAGGAAGAACGCCCCACCGACATTGTTGACGAGGTTCTTTTGAAGGTGATCGATGCCCCCGCAAAGAAGGTAAGGTGCCGAAGCGATGAAGAAAGAGAATAACCCTCTTATCCTCTGCCTGTTCGGTATTCTCCCCGTGGTGTGGCTGGGGCTGCTGATCGCCCCCGCCGCCCACGGCGGCCTGCCGGAGATTGTCGCCCGGTTTCCTGCGGTAATGAACGACCCGTTTCATATCGAGCTTTGCGGGGACAGCCTGAAAACTGTCATTGTTTTGCTCTGTGCCTACGGGCTTACGGTGGGTGTGATTCTATCTTCCCGCCGCAATTACCGTCGGGGCGAGGAACACGGTTCGGCCAAGTGGGGCTCTGCCCGAACCGTCAACCGAAAATACCGGGCAGCCGCACCAGAGGACAACAAGATCTTCACGCAGAATGTCCGTATGGGTCTGGACGGACGAAAACACCGCCGCAACCTCAACACGGTCGTTGTCGGCGGCAGCGGCGCAGGCAAAACGAGGTTTTACGCCAAACCGAATTTGTGTCAAGCCAACACGAGCTTTACCGTGCTGGACCCGAAGGGCGAGCTGCTGCGCAGCACGGGGCATCTGCTGCGGCTAAAGGGCTATGAGGTGCGGGTGCTGGATCTTCTAAACATGGAGAAAAGCCACTGCTACAACCCGTTTGTTTACCTGCGGGACGACAACGATGTGCAGCGGCTTGTGACCAATCTGTTCAAAAGCACCACGCCGAAAGGCAGCCAGTCCAACGATCCCTTTTGGGACACCGCCGCGTCTATGCTCCTGCTGGCGCTGATCTTCTATCTGAAATACGAAGCGCCACCCGACGAGCAGAACTTTCCAATGGTCATGGAAATGTTGCGTGCGGCGGATGTGCGGGAGGACTGCGACGAATGCACCTCGCCGCTGGACGAGCTGTTTGAACGGCTGGAAATGCGGGATCCCGACCATATTGCCGTGAAGTATTACAAGGACTACCACTCCGGCAGCGCCAAAACACTGAAATCCATTCAGATCACTTTGGCGGCAAGGTTAGAGAAATTCAATCTGTCCTCGTTGGCGGCGCTGACCGCTACGGATGAGCTGGATCTGCCGTCCCTCGGCGAAAAGAAAGTGGCGCTCTTTGCCCTGATCCCCGACAATGATACCAGCTTTAACTTTTTGGTCAGCATTTTGTACACGCAGCTTTTTCAGCAGCTATTCTATCTGGCCGACCACAAATACGGCGGCAGTCTGCCCGTTCCCGTTCACTTCCTAATGGACGAGTTCAGCAATGTCAGCCTGCCGGAGGATTTCTCCAAGATCCTTGCGGTCATGCGCTCCCGCAATGTGTATGTGTCCATCATTCTGCAAAATGTGGCGGCGCTCAAAGCGCTGTTTGAAAAGGAATGGGAGTCGATCCTCGGCAACTGCGACGAGTTCCTTTATCTCGGCGGCAACGAAACATCGACCCACAAGCTGATCTCGGAATCCTACCTCGGCAAATCCACCATCGACACCAACACCTACGGCAAATCATCCGGGCGAAACGGCAATTACAGCACGAACTATCAGATCAGCGGCAGAGAGCTTCTGACGCCGGACGAAGTGCGTATGCTGGACAACCGTTACGCCCTTTTGTTTATCCGTGGTGAGCGTCCAGTGATGGACGAGAAATACGACATTCTGAAACACCCGAACATTGCACTGACCGAGGACGGCGGCGCAGCACCTTATGAACACGGCGGGACGGAAAATGCCATTGCGACGCTCTCGTTTGCAGGCGCTGCCGCCGAAACCGTACCCGCACCCAATGAACCCATACCCGATTATGAGCTTCTTTCCGACGAGGATATAGAAGCTCTTTTTTAATTCAATTCAAGGAGGATAAACCCATGAAGAACACCCAAAAGACTGCAAACAAGCTGCCCATGCCCGGCAAGGTCAGAAAGGGCTTCCGCTTCTACTGCGCCGCCGTGCTGTCGGTGGCCCTTGTGCTCGGCTGCTCCGTGACGGCCTTTGCCGCCAATGACCCGATCGCCGTTGTGAACAACCTGAGCGATTTCATTTTCGGCCTGATCCGTGCGGTCGGCCTGATCCTACTCGGCTGGGGCATCGTGCAGGTGGGGCTTTCGTTCCAGTCCCACGACCCTAGCCAGCGCAGTAACGGCTTTCTCACCCTTGCGGGCGGCATCGTTATCACCTTTGCCAAAGAGATCCTGAACCTGATCACGGGCTGAAAGGAGGGCGCAGATGGAAAAGTGTCAGTGCTATATCCACTCTCTGAAACAGGGCGAAACCCATGTGCTCGGTGAGGCGACGATCCTCAAACGCATCGGGGACAACGACTATCTTGCCGAATACAACGGCGTGAAATGCCACGCCATATTCAACCCCTTTGCCGGGCGCTACTTTGTGGACGATGTGTACGGCGTGATCCGCAGTTCGCCCGACCGGGACAGCAGATAAATGATACGGCGCACGGGGCGGGTCACTTCGGCCTGCCCCTATTTGCCGGAAAGGAGGAAGCTGTGAAGAAATACAGCATTATTTACGCCGATCCGCCTTGGCGGTACAAGGTCTATTCTAAAAAAGGGCTTGGGCGCTCCGCCGAATCCCACTACCCGACAATGGAGCTGGAAGATATACGGGCGCTGCCGGTCAGCACACTTGCCGCCGATGACTGCGTATTGTTTCTATGGACAACGATCCCGCTGCTGCACGACTGCTTTTCGGTCATGCGTTCGTGGGGCTTTTCGTATAAGACGGTGGCTTTCGTGTGGATCAAGCAGAACCGCAAGTCCGACAGCCTGTTTTGGGGTATGGGACACTGGACGAGAGCCAATGCGGAGTTCTGTATGCTTGCCACCAAAGGCCACCCGAAACGCCGCTCTGCCGGGGTGCATCAAGTCATCCTCTCCCACATCGAGGAACACAGCAAAAAGCCGGAAGAAGCAAGACGGCGCATTGTTGAGCTGATGGGCGATCTGCCACGCATTGAACTGTTCGCCCGTCAGAAAGCGGACGGATGGGATGCTTGGGGCAACGAGGTCGCCTGTGATGTTGCGCTGACGGGAGGTGAGCCGAATGTCGGATAACTGGATCGTACAGAATTTGGAGAATGCGCTGGAAACTTGGAATGAAAAGCTGGCGGAGATCTGGCAGCTCATTACGCAGTCGCCAGAGCAATTCAAGGGCGGCACGATCTGGAATGTGATCGTCGGCATCCACGGTGCGGTGCAGGCTATCGGGCTTGCGCTGCTCGTTTTGTTCTTTGTGGTGGGCGTGATGAAAACCTGCGGCAGCTTTGCGGAACTGAAGCGGCCGGAACACGCCCTGAAAGTGTTCATCCTCTTCGTCCTTGCCAAAGCCGCCGTCACATACGGCATGGAGCTGATGATTTCCCTGTTCAATATCGTGCAGGGGCTGATCTCTACCATCATGAACGCCGCAGGCTTCGGCACAGCGCAGGAAACCGTGCTGCCCGCCGAGATCGTGACTGCTGTGGAGGACTGCGGCTTTTTTGAAAGCATCCCATTGTGGGCAGTGACCTTGATCGGCGGGCTGTTTATCACGGTTTTGTCGTTTATCATGATCATGACCGTGTACGGCAGATTTTTCAAACTCTATCTCTACACGGCCATTGCACCGGTCCCGCTCTCGGCCTTTGCAGGCGAGCCGTCGCAGAACATCGGCAAGAGCTTCATCAAGAGTTATGCCGCCGTCTGCTTGGAGGGGGCAATTATCGTTCTGGCGTGCATCATCTTCTCTCTGTTTGCATCCAGTCCGCCCGTCGTCGATCCCGACGCTGCGGCGGTAACGCAGGTGTGGTCGTATGTGGGCGAGTTAGTTTTCAATATGCTGGTGCTCGTCGGCGCTGTCAAAATGGCCGACCGTGTTGTGCGTGAAATGATGGGACTGTAAAGGAGGACGAGATTTGGAAGTGAAAATCAATCGGGAGATCCGCAACTATACGGAATCCATGTTTTTCGGACTGTCCATGCGGCAGTTCGTTTTTTCTGTCTTGGCGATCCTTGTCGCCGTGGGACTGTACTTTCTGCTGAAGCCCCACTTCGGGACGGAAACCGTCAGTTGGATGTGTATTCTCGGCGCCGCACCCTTTGCGGCGCTGGGCTTTATCACTTATCACGGCATGACCGCCGAGCAATTTCTCTGGGCGTGGCTGCGCTCGGAGCTGTTAGAGCCGAAAGAGCTTCGCTTTGAGGCATCGAACCTCTACTATGAAGCGCTCAAAGACAAATTGGAGGGAGGAAAATCATGATCAAGACGCTGAAAAACCTGCTGAAACAGGACAAGGAGCGGTACACCGTGCCCCGCAAGGTGCAGGATGTGATCCCCGTCCGCCGCATCTGGAAGGACGGCATTTTTCAGGTGGGCGGCCGCTTTTCCAAGACCTATCAGTTTACCGACATCAATTACCTTGTGGCAAGCCGTGAGGACAAGGAGCAGATGTTCCTTGCCTATTCGGAGCTGCTGAACAGTCTGGATTCCGGGGCGACAACGAAGATCACCATCAACAACCGCAGGCTGAACCGGGCAAATTTTGAGCAGTCGATCTTGATGCCCATGCGGGGCGATGCCTGCGATGTGTACCGCAGGGAATACAATCAAATGCTGCTTGACAAGACCACCGGCGCCAACGGCATCATTCAAGAGAAATATATCACGGTGTCGGTCTGCAAGAAAGACATCGAAGAAGCCCGCACCTACTTTTCCCGTGTGGGCGCAGACCTGATTGCCCATTTCGCCGCCCTCGGCTCCAAGTGTACCGAACTGGATGCCGCCGAAAAGCTGCGGGTGCTCCACGATTTCTACCGTCAGGGTGAAGAAGCGGCCTTTCACTTTGACCCGCAGGATATGATGCACAAGGGGCACGATTTCAAGGACTATATCTGTCCTGACTCAATGGAGAAAAGCAGTGACTGCCTGAAGCTGGGCGAGAAATACTGCCGTGTCTTGTTTTTGAAGGACTACGCTTCGTATATCAAGGACAGCATGGTCACGGAGCTGACCGATTTCAACCGAAATATGATGCTGTCGATCGATGTTGTGCCGATCCCCACCGACGAGGCCGTGCGGGAGGTGGAGAACCGTCTGCTCGGCATCGAAACCAACATCACCAACTGGCAGCGCAGGCAGAACGCCAACAACAATTTCTCTGCCGTCGTGCCCTACGATATGGAGCTCCAGCGCAAGGAAAGCAAGGAGTTTCTGGACGATCTGACCACGAGAGATCAGCGGATGATGCTGGCGGTCATTACAATGGTCATTACTGCCGACGACAAAAATCAGCTCGACAGCGATACTGAAACGCTGCTTGCCGTGGCACGAAAGCATATGTGCCAGCTTGCCGTGCTGAAATTCCAACAGTTCGATGGGCTGAACACTGTCCTTCCCATCGGCACACGGAAAATCAATGCGTTTCGCACCCTCACCACTGAGAGCCTTGCGGTGTTTATGCCGTTTAAGGTGCAGGAGGTGCAGGACAAAGGCGGCATTTACTTCGGGGAGAACGCCATTTCCCACAACCTCATCATGTGCAACAAGGCAAATCTTCTGAACCAGTCGGCGTTCCTGTTGGGTGTGCCCGGTTCGGGCAAATCGTTCAGCGCCAAGGAGCTGATCGCTTTCCTTATTCTCAACACCGCCGATGATGTGCTGGTCTGCGATCCGGAAAACGAATTTGGTGCGCTGGCGGCGGCTCTGGGCAAAGAAACGGCGACCGTCATTCATATGGCGGCGGGCGGCAAGGATCGCTTGAACGCCATGTATATGGTGGACGGCTACGGCGAGAACAACCCCATCGTGGAGAAATCGCAATTCATCATGTCCCTTGTGGAGCAGATCGACAAGGCCGGTGTCGGCCCGCAGCAGAAATCCATCATCGACCGCTGCACGGCGCTGGTGTATCAGGACGCCGAGCAGACGGGCAAACCCGCTACGCTCTGTGACCTGCGAAACAAGCTGTTGGAACAGCCCGAAGAAAAGGCAAAGGAGATCGCCTTGTCGCTGGAGCTGTTTACCACCGGCTCACTGGATATTTTCGGTCACGAAAGCACCGTTGACCTCGATAAGCGCATTGTCGTATTCGATATTCACGGCCTTGGCGAACAGTTGAAGCCGACGGGACTGCTGGTGATCACCGACACCATTCTCAACCGTGTCACCCTCAACTGGAAGAAGGGCAAGCGTACCCACATCTTCATCGACGAATTTCATGTCGTTTTTGAAAATGAGCAGAGCGGCATTTTCTTCAATTCCGCATGGCGGCAGTTCCGTAAGCGCAACGGTTATCCCACCGCCATTACGCAGAATGTGGAATACCTGCTGGATTCCGTGCAGGCGAGCACGATGCTCTCAAACTCCGAGTTTGTGGTCATGCTCAATCAGGCGTTTTCCGACCGTGCCAAGCTCTCGAAGCTCCTGAACATTTCCGACGAGCAGATGAGCTATGTCACCAACGCCGACGCGGGCTGCGGGCTGATCAAGTACGGCTCGGCGTTGGTGCCGTTTATCAACCGTTTTCCCAAAGATACCGAGCTTTACCGCTTGATGACGACGCGCCCCGGTGAGGGTGTATTCGGCAGCGGAAACGCATCTTAAAGGAGGCCATATATGAAAAGCAAATATCTGATGATCGGGGCGGCCGTATGTGCCGCCCTTTTCCTTTTCTCCGGCATCATGCTCTGGCGGCAGTATGCGGATGAAAAGCAGAGCGCCGAAGCCTTTGAACAGGTCGCCGCGCTGGTGGAAACCGAACCTGCTCCCACCGACACGCCGCAGGAAACCGAGCTGCTGCCGGAGTTGACGGCGTTTGAAAAGTACCGGGCGGTGCAGGAGCAGAACAGCGATTTTGTTGGCTGGCTCTCCGTCCCCGGCACGAACATTGACTATCCCGTGATGCAGACCGTGGACAATCCAAATTTCTATCTGAAACGGGGCTTTGACAAACAGCACAGCGATTACGGCGTGCCCTATGTGCAGGAAAACTGCGACCTTGCACTGTCTGACAACTGTGTGATCTACGGCCATCACATGAACAACGGGACAATGTTTGCCGATCTCTGCAAATACGAAAGCGAGGGCTTCTATCAGGAGCACAAGACAATCCATTTTGACACGCTGTCCGGCTTTGGTGAATATGAGATCGTGGCGGTGTTCAAGACCGTTGCCTATTCCGAGCAGGACTTCAAGTATTACCACTTCACCCGTGCGGACTCGGCGGAGGACTTTGGAGCCTATATCGCTCAATGCAAGGCGCTTTCCCTCTACGACACCGGCATAATGGCGGAATACGGCGACAAGCTGATCACGCTCTCCACCTGCGAATACAGCCGCAAAAACGGGCGCATGGTCGTTGTTGCCAAGCGGATCGCCGCACCCTCTGCGGAGGTGGGCAGCGATGCCTGACATCAAAACAAGAGATGCGGTCAATGGAACGGTAAAGGTGATTGGCAAATCGGCGGTAGCCGCCGAGCGGATGAAGGATGCCTATGTCCGCACCAAGGACAAGGCGGAGCACAGCGTTTTTGCGGCGGAATCCTCTCCCGAAGAATACGCCGCCGACCGCACTTTGACCGGGACGGAAACGGCAGTTCACGAAGTTGCCCACGGGCTGGATAAGGTCGGCCGCAAGGGTATAAAAACCACCAAAGAGAATATCTCCAAGGCAAAGGACTATTTTCAGCGGAGAAAGGCAGACTTGCCGAAAAAACAGGCACAGGACACCATGCGGCGGGTGCGCCGCTCTGCCGATACCACGCAAAAAACGATCAAAACGGTAGACCGCAGCGGCAAGACCATCAAGCAGACGGCAAAATCCACAGGCAAGGCAGCAGCCAAGACCACGCAGAAAACCATCAAGACCGCCGAGCAGACCGCCCGGACGACCATAAAAACGACGCAGGCTGCGGCAAAGACGGCACAGAAAACCGCACGGGCCACGGCAAAAGCCGCTAAAACTGCGGCGCAAACCGCCCGTGCAGCAGCAAAAGCGACTGCGGCAGGCATCAAGGCGGCGGTCAAGGCTACCGCTGCTGCCGTCAAAGCCATCATTGCCGGAACAAAAGCGCTGATTGCCGCCATCGCTGCGGGCGGTTGGATCGCCGTTGTCGTGATTATCGTCATCTGTCTGATCGGGCTAATCATCGGCTCTTGCTTCGGCATCTTTTTCTCCGGCGAGGACAGCGGCACGGGACAGACCATGCGACAGGCCGTGCAGGAGATCAATGCCGACTATCAATCACAGATCGACACCACAAGGGCAAACATCACCTATGACGAGCTGGAAATGTCCGGCTCCCGTGCAGTGTGGCCGGAGGTGCTGGCGGTGTATGCGGTGAAAACTACCACCGACCCCGATGATCCGCAGGAGGTCGCCACGGTGGACAATGCCAAGAAAGCCATCCTCAAAGATATTTTCTGGCGGATGAACGAGCTATCTTCCCGCACCGAGAGCAAGACCGAAGAAGTCATTACCGAAACCGACGACGGCCACGGGAACATCGTGGAAACTACAACGACGGTCACACGCACCTATCTTTATAT
>ENA-OWPN01000959-OWPN01000959.1-human-gut-metagenome-genome-assembly--contig:-NODE-959-length-31259-cov-3.226766_pt1 | contig 31259 bp, 28 predicted proteins | sample MGYA00248266_ERZ651850 | MGnify/ENA primary metagenome ERZ651850 (study PRJEB26924, sample SAMEA4378296) | human gut metagenome | biome: human gut; feature: human-associated habitat; material: faeces... | reverse complement strand
AACCCCATGATAATTTAGAGGCACCTTTTCTCCCCACGATAATTTAGATATCCAATGTAAACGAGTGAGTAGTTTTGGAAAAAAACGCTTTGAATTGTGAAATAATACCTGGTTTTCTATCATTGATAGGATTTTGATATATAGGAGACATAAAAACAGTATTCTGATAAATTAGCTTTTTTAAATGCGTTCAAAAAATTTATCACAATCATTATTAGCGGCATCGTTAATGATCATTTATTAAGGTAGGTTCATATTATCTAAAGGTTCTTTCTCGACACTTAGCATATGAAAATGGGGAAATATAAAATCATCAATATTTATCACACTCTTTGTATTTCTTTCCTGCCTTATGCCTTAAAGCGAGAAAGAGCCTATTTAGGGATACAGTTTCTTCGATAAGATCTTCCAAGCTTCAAAATATAATACCTATCGCTATCTTCAACCTGATACATGAATTGCTTAGCAAATGTATGAGAATATCACCGAAATGCTTAATTTTCTGATATCTGTAAGCGATATATTAAGCTATAAGATTGGGTACGAACGATGGGAAGGGAAGCTATCGAAGAATTTCAATGATATTTTTTGATACTAAATTTTATCAATTTTCTGAGTAGCAGTTTTAAAGCAAACAATTATAATCGAGGTATAATATGCGTATGCAAGTGTATATGAGAAGCTTCAAACAGAGAGTATTGCCCGGAATGAGGATATATTCGCAGTGTGAATACTCCTATCATCCTGGTTCTTAGATTTTTATCTTTTATGTTATGCCCGCATAACATAATTTCACTTTTTGAAAAAATGCTAACGTGGTATAATACTTTTAAAGGAGCTGATTTTATGAAACGTTTGCCAATTGGTATAGAGAACTTCAAAGAGCTGATTACGAACGATTATTACTATGTGGACAAAACATTGCTCATCAAAGATGTATGCAATGAAAAAGTCGTATTATATACAAGGCCGCGTCGATTTCACCGAAATAGTGTCGATACCTTTGGTATCCGACAAGAGGCGCGCTAGTAGCGGGAAAAACATTAAATATGAGTAGGCGGTGCCCGCTCAGGCGTGCTTTACTACTTTTATTCTATAAAAGAAAAAGAATATTCATATATATTTAATTCCTTAAATGTTTTGAAAGAAAAGGAAGTAGTACAGCATCAAAATCAGTATCCGGTTATCTTCCTTACGTTAAAAGACTTGAAAAATAATTCCTTTGAAAAGCAGCGGGATATGTTTTCCCTTTTAGTACAGGAAATTATACGTAATAACCAGGAATTACTTACAAGTGATTTAATAAATGAATTTGATAAAGAACAGCTTATAAATCTTTATCGGCGAACGCAAAGTGACGTTGATTTACAAAATGCATTGAAATTTATCTCTGGATGCCTGCGGCAGCATTATCAAAAAAATGTCATTATTTTGATTGATGAATATGATGTCCCTCTCCAGAGTGCCTATTTGAAAGGATATTATAATGAGATGGTGGATTTTTTAAGCAATGTGTTTAGTGCTGCCTTAAAAACAAATGATGCGTTAGAGAAAGGTATTCTTACTGGATGTCTGAGAATAGCAAAAGAATCAACACCGCAGGCGGGCTTTAGCCTTTTCACTGGACTGAGTAATTTTAATGTGTATTCTATTTCTGATCGACAATCCAGTTTATACTTTGGCTTTACGCCTGAGGAAACTACACATTTATTAAAAGAGTATGAACTTTCTGCTTATGAGCATGTAGTTCAAGAATGGTAGGCGGTGCCCACCCATGGCGTGATGGATATCTATTTGGTAATCAGGAAATATATAATCCTTGGAGTGTTTTGAAGTATATACAGAAAATCAGGCAGGAAGACGATACACCTGAATCATTCTGGGCAAATACAAGTGGAAATGATATCATTTACCGTTATATACGGCAAAGCACTGCAGAAATGAAGCAAGATTTTGATATACTATCAACTGGTGGTAAATTAGAAAAAGTAATCAAATCAGAACTGACGTATCGAGAAATGGATAATATAGATAATATATATAGCTTTCTATTATTCACCGGCTATTTAAAGACAATCAAAAAAATAGATGTCAATATTTATCAGCTTGAAATCCCCAATAAAGAAATACGCTATATCTATACGACAATATTTGAGGAATGGTTCCGTCAGCAAATAGAAATCAAAAATGCAGCTTTCATAAATGCATTGTTAAAGGAAGATATAGATACAGCAAATGAAATTTTGAATAGTGTATTATTTGAATCTATGAGCTATTTTGATTATGATGAGAAATTTTATCATGGATTTGTGAATGGAATGTTGCAGGGAGTCACAAATAGTAGTATCCGTTCAAATCAGGAATCTGGTTTGGGAAGGTATGATATTGCTATACTACCTTCTTACAAGAAAAAAAGAGGGTTGGTTCTGGAGTTAAAGGTCGCAGGCAAAGAGGAGGAAGTAGAAAAAGCAGCAAGAGTGGCGTGTGAACAGATCAAAGCTATGAAATATATAGAGGGCTTGAATAAAAAAGGTTATATGGATATTGTAGGTTATGGAATAGGGTTTTATAAGAAGTCTTGTGTAATAGAGGTCTTGGAAAATAACAGTTCGAAATATTAAGGTGGCAGAGGCATAGAAAGCAAATGCCACCTTTTTGTTACTTTTATAGATATGACTGATATCACGCTCATAAATGTGACTTGCATGAGATTTTATAAAGCTTAGTAATTTAAAAAAATAGACTTTTTTGTATAATTTTATTGATTGTAAAGGTCTATTGTAGTAGAATAGCTACGTGTAGAATGGAATGAGTTAAACATTTACATACCCTTTATGATTATAAAGGTATAATTAACGAAACAGGTGGTTTTCAATGAAAATCATCTGTTTTTTTGCGTTTTTACGTAAGAAATCATACATATAAGTCTACAAATCCTGTCTTTTAAAAATATCTTGAAAGGTATACGTTTTGAGATTTAAAATTCCATTTTATAAAAAGGGAGGGTAGTGAATTCATTAATGAATGTAAGTACATGAGGGAAAAAATAGGAATAACAGCATGTTTGCTGGAAGAAATCGTTGTTTGCAGTCTTTCTTATCTTTTTGATTTTCCAGCTGACTATACAGTTCGCATCTGTGTCCTGTATTTCGTCATTCAGTATCTATTTGGCCATTATCGGACGAAGACGCTCCTGATCTGGGAAGAAATCGAGTTGCTTGTAAAAAGTCATATCTGTTTTTTTATCGTCAGTATCCTGCTCGATCCTATGCAGGATTTCAACGTTCATTGTATTTTGCTGAATGCAGTGATTTCCTGTATCATGCTTTGCTTTAGTATCCTATTACAGAGATATCTACGCATCTGGTTTTGGAACAGCTGTGCAGATAATGTGCTGATTATCGGTACAGGCAAACAGGCTGTTACATTTGCTGAGGTGTGTGAGACGAATCGGTTTGCGCTTATGAAGGTAAAAGGGTACATCGATACACAGGATGGTGATGTGGCTGCTGAAGTAAAACAGGAGGTCTTTGCACTAGCTGAGCTGGAACAGACCGTTCAGAGGCTACAAATAAACTCCGCAGTCATTGCATCAACGAGTCTTACAAATGCACAGTTCGATGACATCCTGTTGAAGCTGCGGACAGTCAGTAAGATACGCTATATACCGTCCGTTAAGATTTTGACCTTTGATACCAGGATAGAGGATTTTGACGGTCAGCTGCTTGTATCTACAGCAAAGGGAAGGATTTCGACCTTCAACAAAGCAGTCAAGCGGACCATTGATATCTTAGGTGGGATTGCCGGATGTATCCTTCTAATCCCCTTGACAATCTATGTGTGGAGAACGAACAGGAAGAATCATGATCCCATATTCTTTAAACAGGTGCGGATCGGTAAGGGTGGAAAGAAATTCGTATTGTATAAATACCGGACAATGATCCCGGACGCAGAGCGTATACTGCATGAGCTTATGGAAAAGGATCCGGTGATCAGAGAGGAATATGAAACAAACAAAAAGCTGAAGAACGATCCTAGAATCACAAAGGCAGGAGGGTTTCTGCGAAGGAAGAGTCTGGATGAATTCCCACAGTTCTTGAATGTACTGAAGGGGGATATGAGCTTGACCGGGCCAAGACCATATCTGCCAAGGGAACGAAAAGATATGGGGATCTATTATGACTATGTGATCGGCTGTAAGCCTGGACTTACCGGTATGTGGCAGACGCATGGACGAAGTGACATCAGCTTTCCGGATCGGCTGAAGATGGATGAATATTATTATAAAAACTGGAGCCTGAAGCTGGATATGACGATCCTCGTCAAGACGATCAAGACCGTATTTCACGGGGATGGGGCTAGATGATGAAGCCATGGTACGTACTCTATGTGATGGGTGGCAGAGAGAAGAAGATCTTAGAGCTTTTAAATCAAAAGGAAGATGTAAAGGCATTTACTCCTTTAAAGGAAGTGGTGCACCGCATACAGGGCAAGCGGGTGATCGTGAAGAAGTCGTTGTTCCCTTCGTATGTGTTCGTAGAAACAGAGCTGAATCCGAACGAATTTCAACAGGCACTGATTCAGTACCGATCACAGATCAGTGGTATTTTGAAAGAGCTGAAGTACAAGAATGATATCAGTGCATTGAGCGCAGAAGAAAGAGCTTATCTGGAAGGGCTCATGGACGGGGAACACAATGTACGGTTATCAAAGGGTGAAATCCTGGATGGAGAGGTCATCATCACAGAAGGCCCTTTAAAAGGATATGAAAGTAATATTATACGAATTGACAGACATAAGCGTCGTGCAATCCTGAATGTTCAAATGAATGAACGAAAGCTGCAGATGGACGTTTCTCTGGAGATAGTGAAAAAGATCGAATCTCAGAAGTAATAGTTGTTGAGGCACTTTATGGAGAGGTTCAGGATACAATCAACCATTCAACACTGCAGGTGGGGGAAGGGGAGAGTGTATCCTTTTTTTTGTAGTAAGATTCTCGCCTCAAAAGATGAAAGCAAAGGAGAGAAATTAGTGGAAGATTTACAGAAGAGCATAGAACAGAATGAAGAGATAGAAATAGATCTGGGAAGACTGTTGCGGCAGTTAAGGAAAAAGTTGTCCTTTATCATCGCAGTGACGGTGATTGCGATCATCATTTCCTTATTGGTGACAAAGTTTCTGATCCCGAAGAAATATGAAAGCATGGCAAGGATCTATCTGAAGCCGAATATCACGGAGAGTGGAACGATCGATTACAATACATTGACTGCCAATTCCAAGATGGTGAACAACTATGTCCTCATGCTGCAGGGGAACAGCCTGCTGGAGGATGTCACGGAGAAGCTGAAGCTAGAGGATGAGGCACTGGTCAAGAAATCGCTAAGTGTAAGCAATGAAGCGGATAGTGAGATCATCACGGTAAGTGCCCGGACAGAGGACGCAAAGCTGTCGAAGGACATCGTGAATACGACCGTGAATCTGTTTTTTGTAAGTATGAAGGATAAACTGGATATCAAGAATATGACGATCTTGGATGCTCCTCAGGTGAATGAGACGCCAGTATCTCCAAGCTTAAAGATGAACCTGCTGATTGGGGCGCTGCTTGGAATCATGGTATCCTGTGGCTTTGTCACGGTACAGTTTCTGCTGGATAAGCGACTGCATACGAAGGAAGATGCGGAGTCTTATTTAGAGATACCGGTATTGGCAGAGATTCCGTTTCTGGAGGATTAGGATATGAGCTTCATTGATCTGCATTGCCATATGGCATGGGATATCGATGATGGTATCGATAGTCGGGAAGAAGCACAAAAGGCGTTACAGCAGGCCAAGGCAGATGGAATCGTAAAGCTTGCGGCAACACCGCATTTCATACCGGGAGCTCAAAAGGAAGCGGATGTAAGAGAAATGAATCAGCGGATCCGGGAGCTGAGAGAGCTTGGTAAGGAATATGGTATCACCGTTTATAGCGGTTGTGAGATGTTTCTGAATGATAATTATCTGGATATGATCGATGGAGGATATTTTAACACGATCAATGAAAGCCGCTATCTGTTGTGCGAGTTTGATGTCCGCAAGGATATTGAAAAGAATAGCTATGCCGATGAGCAGCTGTATGAATTGTCGATCAGAGGGCTGGTTCCGGTGATCGCACATGCGGAGCGGTATTTTCTTAAGGATATCGACGTACATAGAGTAAAGGAATGGATGAACAGCGGCTATGTGATTCAGATGAATCGGACGAGTCTTTTGGGGATGCATGGCAGTCAGATTCAAAAGAATGCCAGACGGCTGTTGCAGGAAGGATTGGTGCATATCGTTGCGAGTGATGCTCATCGTGCCAGTGGAAATCGTATCTGTAAGCTGCGTGATGTGTATCAGGAAATCGCAAAGGTATCTGATACGGCAAGCGCAGAGCTGCTCTGTATGATCAATCCACAGCATATCCTTCAGGATGAGGATGTGGAACATATCACAATAAAGAAAAAATCCTGGTTACAGCGCATGAGGAGGAGATGATGAGATGGAACGAAAGATAGCACCAAAGCGGAGTGATCCGAAGAAGCATACAAAGAAGAGTCAGTTTGATAATATGGAGGTATATCGCCAGCTGCGAACGAATATAGAATATTCGTCTTTCAATAAGGATATACAGGTGATTTGTGTAACCAGCTCGAATCCTGCAGAGGGGAAAAGCTCAGTCGCAAACAATCTGGCTACGGTGGCGATTGCGAAGTATGAAAGAGTCCTGTTGATCGATTGTGATCTGCGTAAGCCTGTTCAGCATAAGATCTTCAAGGTTTCGAATAAGTTGGGTATCAGTAATCTGATGAAGGATAAGTCTGAGGTTGATTTGGAAATCGGAGGTTATTTCCAGAAGTTTAAGGATAACAGTACGGATGGAAAGCTATATGTGTTGACAAGTGGAAAATCAGTTCCAAATCCGCAGGAAATGCTGGCAAGTGAGCGTTTTAAGGAATTGATTGAAAAATTCCGTGAGATGTTTGATTATATCATCATTGACTGTCCGCCATTGAATGCAGTAGCGGATGCCATTCCGGTATCGAGTATTGTTGATGGAACACTGTTTGTGGTATCGGCAATGGATACGGATAAGAGGGAAGCAAAAAATGCATTGACGATGCTGCAGAGAAATGGTGCGAATGTATTGGGATGTGTGTTGACAAAGGTCGATATTACATCGAAGTCATATTACAGTTATTACGGGAATTATAATTAAATCAAAAAATCATGTTATTGGGATGAGGTGAGTTGATGAAGTATTTCTATGCATATGCTACAACGGACGCTGAATGCGAAGCCATACACTCCATCGCATTACACTCAGATTTGAATATACAGGAAGCTTTTATTTACATAGATAACAATAGGTATGATGCGTGGGAACAGCTGATGGCTACTTTGGAAATGAAGGATGAGCTTTATGTTTACAGGCTTTCAGCGATCGCGGCAGATGGAAATACACTCTTTGTCCGTCTAACACATCTAAAGGATAAGGATATAACGATAAGGCTTTTGGATGATTCAGATTTGAATTTAGAACAAATATTGAATCTAATCGATTTTGTCAGAAAAACACAACGGAAGCAGATCTATGATAAGCAAATGGAGGGAATTCAGAGAGCTCTGGAGAAAAAGCGAAAAGGGGAAGGTGATTACGGCCGTCCAAAAATAACGCTGCCCGCTGATTTTGAAGTCAATATCAAAAAAATCATGCGAAAAGAAATGAAGCATGAGGATTATCGGGAGAAGTTAGGGTTCAAACGTTCTACGTATTTTAAATTTGTCAAGGATCTGAAGGATTCCTGGAAGCAGGAGGAGCTGGAGAGGAGTCTGGGAAAAGATGGAAAGCATTAAAAAGTTTGGGAAGCATGGTTGTTGGCTCATAATGGTTCTGTCAGCGGCATATTTGTTATGGAGTCTGTACCGATTCCATATTTTGCCATTAAAATATTATATATTGATTTTTATCGTTATCTTATTGATTATCGGTGCGGTTATCTATTGTATCCTTGGGAAAAAGGCGAATAGGATTACAAAAATTTTAGGATGTATTCTTTCTATGGCCCTTTGTATATGTATGCTGTTTATGAATATCAAGGTCATAAACAAGGCACAGGAAACAGTGAAAGCAGTCAGTAACGGCGATATCAAGACAACTGAGATTTCTGTGCTTGTGAAAAAGGATAGCAATTATAAGGATATTAAAGATCTGGATGGAAAGCAGTTTGGTATATTGAAAACAATTGATCGTGAGAACACAGACTTCATGTTGAACCGTTTAAGCTCTCAGTTTACAAATGAGATATCCAAAATCGAGTATAAGGAATTCAAGGATGAACTGCAGGGATTGCTGGAAGGCAATACCGATGCCATTATCATGAATGAAGGGATGCGGGATGCGCTCAATATCATTGATGGCAGCTTTGAACAGGAAACAAGAGTTATCTATACGCTGGATCGTAAGGAAGTTTTGAAGAACTTAAAAGCGAACAATATCACAAAGGATCCATTTATTGTGTATATCTCAGGTATTGATACGAATGGCTCAATATCAAAAACAAGCCGAAGTGATGTCAACATGCTGGCGGCGGTAAATCCGCAAAAAAAAGAGTTGTTATTGATTTTCATACCACGTGATTATTATGTGCCGCTACAGTGCCCAAATGGCAGCTGTGAGACAGGTGCTATGGATAAGCTGACACATGCAGGATTGTATGGTGTGGAGACATCGCAAGCAACGATCAGTAAGCTGTTAGATATAAAGATAAATTATAATATACGTCTGAATTTTGATACGTTGACGACCATGGTGGATGCATTAGGTGGAATCGATATTTATTCTGATAAAGAGTTAACTACATATACAAATAACAATTGCAGCTATATGAAAGGCAATCAGCACGTAGATGGTGCTTGTGCATTAGCGTTTGCGAGAGAACGATATGCTTATGAAAGTGGAGATCGTCATCGTGGAGAGAATCAGCAACAGGTAATTGAAGCAATGCTGAAGAAGTTCACAAAGTCTAATGTTATCAAGAATTATGAAAGTATCATGAATGCAGTACAGGGAATGTTTCAGACGAATATGACAACGGATGAAATCACAGCTCTGATTCAGATGCAGATTGATGATATGGCTACATGGAAGGTTACAAGCTTAAGTGCAGATGGTACAGGTGATATGTTGCCTACATATTCATTTGGTAGTCAACCGTTATATGTAATGCATCCAGAAGAAAAAACTATAAAATTGATAAGAAAATCCTTAAATAATTATTGATTACTGTATCAATTAAAAAGTCAATTCTACTTTTACAGTGATATCCTTGAAGAAGGAGAAAATATGATAAGGAATTATTTATTAGTAGTGAAAGGAAATTAATATTATGGATTCTCAAATTTATCCCAAGTACAGTGTACTCATGTCTGTTTATTATAAGGAAAAACCGGAATGGCTAGACTTTAGTATTAATAGTATGATGAATCAGACCTTACAACCAAATGAGTTTGTGATTGTTGAGGATGGACCACTGACTAAAAATCTTGATAAAGTAATTGAAAGTTATGTTAGGGAATATCCTAATATTTTTAAAATAGTAAAAATCGAATCAAATAAAGGATTAGGGCCAGCACTACAAAGAGGAATATTAGAATGTGAAAATGAATTTGTTGCAAGAATGGACGCAGATGATTATTCATTTCCTGAAAGAATAAAAAAACAATTTGAAATTTTCAATAAATTACCTGATTTAGATTTAGTAGGAACGAATGTGAATGAATTTGAAGAAGATATAAATAAGATAAGCTGTTCAGTCATACTGCCAGAAACACATGATAAAATATATAGTTTTTCAAAAAAAAGATGTCCATTTAGACATCCATCCCTTTTATATAAAAGAACAGCTGTATTAAATTCAGGAAATTATAGAGAATTTTATTTATGTGAGGATTATGATTTATATGTAAGAATGCTAAGAAACGGTTGCAGATGCTATAATATACAAGAACCTCTTGTATACATGAGAATTGGAAAAGATTTTTATAAGAGAAGAGGTGGGTGGAGATATATGAAAACAATTTTGAAGTTTAAAACTGAACAACTAAAAAACGGATATTTTAGTTTTAAAGATTATCTTATTACAGTTATTCCACACATATGTGTTTGTTTACTTCCAAACAACTTAAGAGATTTCATATATAGAAACTTTTTAAGAAAGAAAGTAATGAAAAATAAGGAGATGCTAGAGCGTGAGTGATAAAGGAAAAAATAAAGATAAGACAAGTAAGGCAGTTAAGAACACTTGGCAAGTATTTTTTTGTGATGGAGTAATAATTTAAACATATGAATTGTGAAAATTATAAAACTAAAAATCATGTTATTAGAATTATATTTTACATAATTATATTTTTTCCTTTATTAGGTGAGAATATTATGAGTACAGCTTTTGGAGAAAACATTTCAAAGGCTTTTAGTATTATTTCATGTTGTTATATTTTTGTGATTACAATTACACGTAAAAAGGTGATAATTTCATCTTTTACTATATTAACATTTTTATTAGCTGGACTTCGCATAATGATATTGTTTTTATCACCATCATCTATAGTGATTAATGGAGCAAATAATATGATTACTCCTTATGGTTTACTTGCATATTCAATGTTATTTTTACTAATTGATCAACAAATGAAGAATAAAGTTGAATTACATGCTATATTTAAAAGTTTGATGATTATTATGACAATTTCTGTCTTTTTAAATTTATTTTTTGATGGTAATTTGAATTTAGCGAATAATATGACAGTGTTCAAGGAAGCTATATCAACTGGATATACTAACTCTAGAAAATGGCTATTTGGACATAGAAACATGATATTCATTCACCACCTTATGTGGATAGTTTTTTCATTTATAACATATAAGTTAGAAAGAAGAAATTACACAAAGTTATATCTGTTTCAAATAACATTCACTATGTTTATTGGTATAGTTTCTTGGAATTCAACAATGATGTTTACAACGTTTATTGTATTCATTTTATCATTATTAAAAGATAAATTTTTACAGAACATATCAATAATCCATTATGTTATTACTTATTTAATATTAGAAATAGGAATAGTTTTTTTGAGAATTCAAGATTTATTTTCATTTATAATAGTTGGAATATTGCATAGGAACTTATCCTTTACAGGTAGAACGGGAATATGGAACTATTATATTGATCAGTTTTTTAATAATTCAATATTGAATAAACTATTTGGGAATTATGGAGTAACAAAATTATTAGTCAATTCTCATAATATGTTTCTTGGATTATTATCTTTTACTGGCATTGTAGGAGTTAGTTTATATATGTTTTTAATATTTTCATCTGCTCATCAATTAAATAAATCAAAATCATGTAATTCAAAATTCATATCAATTATAATATTTGGTTTCTTAATTAATGCGCTGACTATGGAGTTTTATCTTCAACCATTGATTGCGTTATATATAGGCTTTAAAATAAATCAAATAAATATTTTATTAGAATGATAGCCCTATAGAAATATATAAGAATTATTAAATAAAACGAATGGAGGGTAATATGACAAGACTTTTATTTGCTATTAATTTTTTAACTAATGGAGGACCAACACGAGTAGTTCAAAATTTGTTGAAAAATATAGATTTAAAAAAATTTAAAGTTTTTATTGTGACAATTATTGATGAAAATGATAATAAAATTGTTGATGATTTAAAAGAATCAGGGATTGAAATTATTGAATTAAGGTATAATAAAAGCTTATTTAAAATCATACAAAATAAATTAGATATTGTTCGTATCATTAATAATTTAAATCCTGAAATAATTCATACACATGGTATTGTAACTACCTTTATATGTTCAGATAAAAGGATAAAAGGAAAGAAAATAACAACAATTCATAATAATATGTTTGAAGATTATAGATATACATATGGTTTAATAAAAGGGTTTATTTATTCATGGTTACATATTTTAAAATTAAGAAATTTTGATATGACAATATGTTGTTCCAAGAGTTCATATGATATTTTGAAAAATAAAGTTTCAAAATTAGGATATATTAGGAATGGAATAGATGTCAATGTATGTTCAAACAAGAGTGAAATTAGGGAACTAATTAGAAAAGAATTTTGTATCAATAATGACGATATTATATATATATATGGTGGAGTTTTAAATAAACGGAAGCGTGTAGTGGAATTAATAGAATTATTTAGAGTTAATCATTCAGAAAATGAATATTTGTTGATCGTTGGCGATGGTCCTACTTTAGTAGAAGCAAGAAATAAAAGCGATAAACATATAATTTTTACAGGTTTCAAAGAGAATATAATTGATTATTTCCATTCTGCAGATATTTATATATCTAATTCATCTTCAGAAGGCTTTTCTATTTCAGTAATAGAAGCTCTAAGCTGTGGTTTAGTATGCTTTTTATCATCTATACCTTCTCATGAAGAGTGTTTTGAAATAGATAATAAATATTATATAGGAGAAGTTTTTAATCATTATAATTTCAATTATAAAAAAAATATATTAGTAAACAATTTGTCGGAAGTCAGCAAAATGAATTTAATTGATTTTCAAAATAAATATCTATCTTCAGAATCAATGGCTAGAGAATATATAAAACTTTATGATAAATTAAAGAAATATAAATAAATTTGCAAAAACATATATTTATCATGGGAGAAAAGTACCATATGATTTTAAGGGAGAATTATTTGAATCACTAATTAATTTAGATAGGAGATATTTTATGCATATTTATGAATTAAAAAGAAATATTAAGAGTAACAAATTACTATATCCACTATATTTATTCTTTTATAGTCCAGTAAGAAGACTTAAGCAAGTTACACTGGCAAAAGAACATTATCCAAAATTCTATAATCAATATAGTAATTTAAATGTTTCAAGGCGAAAAATTTTGTATATTGGTATTCCATTACATCCTAATTTAGGTGATCAAGCGCAATATTTTTGTACACTTAATTGGTTAGAAAATAATTATAACGGATATGATATATTAGAAGTTCCTGATTCTTTAATTATAACCAATTATAATAAGTGCATAGAAAAAATAAAAAAGTTGGTGAAAGATGATGATGTGATTGTTTTTCAAAGCGGTTATCGAACTACTGATATTGGAAATTCAGGTGGTGAGAGTGCTCATCGGATTATTATTGAAAATTTTAAGGATAACAAAATTTTGGTTTTACCACAAACAGTAAATTTTAAAAATAAGTTTGAATTTTACAAATCGCGCAAATATTATAAAATGAATAAAAATATTTTATTTTTAGCAAGAGATTCTCATTCTTATAATTTAGCACTAACTAATTACCACAATAAGGTATTATTATATCCGGATATAGTTACTTCGCTTATAGGGAAATATGAGTTTAAATCGAAAAGAAATGGGTTATTATTTTGTGTAAGAAATGATGCTGAAAAACTATATAGTGATACGGATATAGATTGTTTAATTAAAAAATATGAAAAAAAAATGAATGTTTTAAAAACTGATACTACAATAAATATTCCATATGATGTTATGAGAAATAATTTAAAAGAAATCATCGAAAGTAAATTCGAAGAATTTTCAAAATATAAGATAATCATAACTGATAGATATCATGGCACAATATTCGGATTAATATCTCATACACCTACAATTGTATTAAGTTCCTCAGACCATAAAGTATCATCTGGTGTTGATTGGTTTAAAAACAAACAGGAATTCAAGGATTTTATTTACTTTGCTGAAGACCTAAAGGAAATAGATAATTTAATAGCACTTATTTTAGAGAAACATGATTATAATAAAAAGTTGTCTAATTATTTCCAACAGGAATATTATGATAAATTAAAATTAATATTTGAAAGTGAGTAGGAGAATTTGTATGAAAATATATATGATATTAAAAAAAGTATATTACAGTCTGAAAATAAGGATGGAGTTCAATAAAGAAGCAAAATTTTTTCTGCAAAACTATATGTTGTCTTCAGAAAAAAAAGAGAATATAGAATATAATATATTGATGATTTCTCATAGTATAGAGAAGGGATTATGTAATACGAAAAATCCAAGACCATTTGGAAAAGAGAAGATTGCAGAATTGAAAAAATTGCTAATCAAGTATTTTCAGATATATAAAAGCCCCGCGTTTGCTACAGATCTTTGCTTATCAATGATTTCACAATATTTGAAATATTATGAATTAAATAATTTTATAGATAAAGCTGAATATCTAGAAGCCAAATCTGTTTACAATCTTTTTGATTACAATTCTAAGGAATGTGGTAAATCAGAATATATGCCTATAATAAATTTAAATAGCTATTTAGAGTTCACCAAAAGTAGACATTCGGTAAGAAAGTATAAACAACAAGCTATTGAAAATTCAAAAGTTGAGTATTGCATCAAGTGCGCATTACAGAGTCCTAGTGCATGTAATAGGCAAATGGTGAAAGTCCATGTTTATTATAATTCATCATCTAAAATAGGAATTATAAATGATTTTGCACAAGGTTTAAGTGGATTTGATATAACCAACATAAATTATGCAATTATAACATATGAAGAAGCTGCATTCCTTTTTCCAGGGGAAAGAAACCAAGGAATGTTTAATGCAGGTTTGTTTTCTATGAATTTGGTTAATGCTTTTCATGAAAAAAATATAGGTAGTTGTTTTATACAATTTGGCAATGACTTTAATGAAGAACAGAAAATTAAAAGTAGTCTTGGTTATAAAAATTCTGAACGAATAGCAGTTATAATTGCATTTGGATATTATGAAGATAAATATGACATACCTGCAAGCATACGTAAAAATCTAGCGGATATAATGATTGTGGAATGATAAAATGAATAGTAAGAAAAGGAGTTTATTAAAAAATACAATTATTTTGACTGTTGGTAAGGTATGCACTCAATTTATAAACTTTATTTTGTTACCTATTTATACGCTTTATTTAAGTACCAGTGAGTATGGAATAGTTGATTTACTTACTACATATATAAGTTTATTAGTCCCCGTACTTACGTTGCAATTAGAAATGGCGATATTTAGGTTTTTAATAGATAGTAGAGGTAACAATAAAGAAAAAAGTAATATTATTACTAATTCAAGTTATATATTAATAATAGTAATGCTAATAATAGCTATTATTGGCTATTTTATTATCAGGATTTTCGATATTAAGTTTGGTTTTTATATCATAGTAATAGTTTTAGTTACGATGATTTCTAATAGTTTATTACAACTTTCAAGAGGTCTTGGAAATAATGGCTTTTATTCTATAGGCTGCATAATATCTGCTTTTCTCAGTATCACTATAAATTTATTTCTTCTAGTTTATTGTAAATATGGTATACAAAGCGTCTTTATAGCTACTATAATAGCTAATATCATTTGCAGTATATATTTATTTTTTAAAAATAAGGTATATATGTATATTAGAAGAAGCTATATTAATAAAACAACAATATATAAACTTATAAAATATTCTTACCCATTGGTACCAAATGGTCTTGTTTGGTGGGTAATTAATGCATCAGATCGCACAATTATTTCAATTGTGTTAGGTGTATCAGCAAATGGGATATATTCAGTAAGTAATAAATTTTCTAATATTATTAATAGTTTATATAGCATTTTTAATATGTCATGGACCGAATCTATTTCTTTACATATTGATGATAATGATTCGTATCTTAAAGAAATTTTTAATTCGATGTTCAACTTTATTTGTATTATGTGTGCATTACTAATTAGTTGTATGTTTATTATTTTCCCATTTTTGATAAATCGGCAATTCATTAAATCATATGACTATATTCCAATTCTAGTTATTGCATCTTTATTTAATATGCTATCTTCCAATATTGGTTCCATATATATTGCAAATAAAGAAACAAAAAGAATAGCGAAAACTACTATTATTGCTAGTATAATAAATATTGTTTTTAACATTCTTTTTATACAGAATGTTAAACTATATGCTGCTGCAATTTCAACATTTATATCCTTTTTATTTTTATTTTTAATTAGATATTTAGATATTAATAAAAGTATTGACATCTCTTTAAATCACAAAGATATATATATTAATATGACGTTGCTATTAATCTCATTTATTTTATATTATGTAGACAGTTATTTGATAAGGACTCTTAATTTGATTTTATTAATGAGGTATATTATTCATAAATATAGGGATAATATAATAATCTGTCTAAATAAGATACGCAATAAAAAGTCAGATGAGTAAAAAAGATGTGCAATAATATGCATATGAAAAGATGGTATGATAATGAAGAAAACAAAAATGGGAGGGATTGAAGGATGTTTTAAAATCAATTTATGTGTCAAGGAATATTTATGAAATGATTGGTAAAGATAAATTGTCAAAAGAAAGAAAAAAGAACATTTAGTCAGGTAACCAATTGCTAACCTCCCCAAATTTGAAATCTTTTCTGATAATATGATATACAGTAAAGGAGTAACGTTATATCGGATCAAGCAAAGCATGAAGCAGGAAGATATCCTGTTTTTGAGATATACCTACGCGTGATGGATAATCGGCTACAGTGAACAATGTATTGAAAAGGTCTATACGTACATGTACGAAATACTGTTGGAAGAGGCTGTCATCTATGCGGATGAGACATTATGCTGTTTTTACTTACAGAAGGCGAAAAAGAAGGGCAGCTGAAGCGAATCTATACCTAGATATTCTAAACAGGTTTAATATTAGAAAAGAATATCGCATTTATGTCCGCAAGGGAAGAAGAAGCGGAAAATTTGTGAAATTCATGAAAAATTACCACAATTATCTTTATAGCGATGATTACGCAGAATATAATTGAGTAGAAGATACGATTGCACTATACCATGCGTTTGTACGGAGAAAGTTTGCGGATATCTTGAAACTGCAAAAGGAAGCGACAGCGTAAAAGTGGTAAGAGAAGTCATAAAGAAATATAATGTCATATTCATATTCAGAGCACATAGTAAAAATCTGGAAAGGATATGGTAATGATATACCTTAACAAAATTATAGATCAGGTATTAGAATAAAGGGATTAATATAAGACAATACAATATGTTAGAACAAAGAGCAGTTGTATACGTTTTTGAAAGAGGGCATGCTGGAACTGACAAATAATCTATATGAGCTTAGTTAGAAATTGATGATTATATGAAGAAAGAATAGTATGTTATGGGGGAGTGTGCGTGGAGCATAGTCATATAGGCACTGTTCACCATTTGGTGCGGCCTTGTGGAGAATGTGAAGGAAAATGTGTTCATATTTAGCGGAACTCTAGAGTGTGGAAGAGGATGGTAAATACGAGTTAGAACAACTGATACCATGGCGCCAAGATATACAGAAATCATGTAGAGCAAAAAGGCAGGTACTTAATCAAAGGTATCTGCCTTTCTTTTGGCTATGTGCTTATTTAAGACCGCCTACATAATTACTAAATTACAAACCTCTGAAATTATCACATTCCCTTACTTCATGGCATCCATCCTCACATTCCTGTATAATAATACCTATGTCCACGCATATATTCTTCCACTTTAGGATTTCTTTAGAATTCCTGCGATATACTGAACATACAGAAATGAGAGGTAATCAAAATGTTGCTGCGACTACTAAAAAACGACCTGCTGCATGGCAAGCTGACCAACTTCATGATAATGATCTTCCTTGCCGTATCCACCATGCTGTCCTGTGCGAGTATATCCCTGATCTATTCATCACAAAACCAGATATCCTACTTCATGGACGATATGGGAAAGGTGGCAGACTATAACTTTTCCATGATGAATGTTACCAAAAAAGACGAACAGAAAATCACAGCCTTTATGAAAGCAAAAGGCATCAATGAGTATCAAATCGAACACGATATCACCCTGCCGCTGAGTGTTATGCGCTTCAACAGCCGCAATGACATGGAAAGCTCCGGCTGCTTTGCGACAACCTTGCCCAAGACCTATAATTTTCTATTTGATGAAAACAACAAAACCCCGGATATTCAACCGGGTGAAGTAGGCATTCCGCTATCCATGAAGCATCAGCTAAACCTACAGCTTAATGACACCTTCCAGATTCTGCGCGGGACGAGGACCTACACCTATAACATCACCAGTTTCGTACGTGATTCCGTATATGGCTCCGATATGATGGGACAAAAACGCATTATCCTGCATCCTGCAGATTATCAAATTCAATACGATATCACACAGGACATTGATCATGCTGTGGTACTCTCGGTAAATGACGGGCCAAACACAAAGCAGCTGGAATATGATATGCAGAAGGCCGGATTACCAAATGCAATTCTCGTAGACAAAGAAACCGCTGAGCTTTCCTTTATGGGAGTCAGCCTCGGAACCAGTGCCATGTTGCTCATGAGTGGTATTATCCTGCTCTGCATGTCCTTTCTGATTATCCGCTTCACCATCCTCTTTCAGATTGAAAGTAACTATGCGGAAATCGGTATCATGAAAGCAATCGGCTTTCAGCACTCTCAAATCAAACCGCTCTATCTGATGAAATACATGGGGGTCACATTGATTGGAGTTATCATTGGATTCTTTGCCTCCATCCCGTTTGCTAAACTGCTGGAAAGCATGCAGGCTGGTATCGTCCCTCTTATGCCAGGGAACACAGGAACCTATCTGTCCCTGATTATTGTCATCCTGATCCCGTCACTTGTCTATACCGTAACAACCCTTGTTCTGCGAAAGCTGAAAAAACAGAGTACAATGGATGCCATTCGTCAAGGAAATGAAGGAGAGACCTATAAAGAACACACCCGCTTCACCCTCGCAAAAACCCGCCTTCATAAGCTTCACAACTTTCTGGCCTACAACGATTTAATGGCACACAGGAAGCACTTTCTCATGATGGTCATCATTTATGCCTTCTGCATGATATTGATACTCGTTCCTCTAACCCTCAAGGATGCCTTTCAAAAGGATACCTTCCTGCAGATACTCAAAATATCAACCGGTGATCTATACTCCCAGCAAAACGGAGGAATCAGTATAAAGGATTTAAAAGAAAAACGTGCCAAGGTGCGCCGTGATTTGAAAGCCTATGACGAGAATGTCCGTGTTGATATGGAAACTATGACCAGTGCCTCTCTTAGCGATAACGGTCTGAACACCTCGGTATACCTCATGAAACGCGCCGATGGGAATACAATCACCTTTGATCACGGCAAGGCTCCCAAGCTGTCCAATGAGCTTGCACTTTCCACTACACTGGCAAAGCGTTATGGAAAAATGGTCGGTGATTCCATCAGTATGGAATACGAAGGAAAGAAACACACCTACCTCATCAGCGGTATCTACAGCAGTATGATGAATCTGGGAAATAACATCCTTGCGGGCGATATTGACTATGAATACGCATATACCGGCTATCTGGTTATCCACCTGTCACAGGACGAACAAGCAAATCAACAGATCGCAGAAGCTATAAAAAAGGAGTATACAGACCTCAAGCTGATAGACAGCAAGCAGATGACGAAATCCTTCAGCGGAGATATGCCGCAGCAGATTACCATGATGTCCAATCTGATAATCTCAATCATTCTGATCATCATCTTTGCACTGACAATTCTGTTCTCCAAGCTGCACATGCTGCGAGCCAAAAAAGCGATTGCACTTATGCGCAGCATGGGGTATGCGAAACGCAATATCCGCAGATGGCTGTTTGCCCGCTGTATGATTCAGGTGCTGAGCGGTCTTTTATTGGGAATTCTGTTACACACCTTTTGTACAAACGGACTGCTGGAGACTTATCTGGAATCCATGGGAATGGGAAGCGTAGAGCTGAGAAGTGCTCCCTTTAATATGTATGTTTTGTATCCACTGCTGTTCCTACTATCTGCCATGGCGGCGCAATGGCTTGTCAACCGTACCATACCGGCATGGAATATCAAAGATTTAAGCGAGGAATAAAAGCTTTCGATACTATATCCAAAAAGAAGTTGAAATACATGAGCGTAATTCATAAGGAGGAAACCGTATGGAAACAATGATAGAAGTCAGACAGCTATGCAAAAGCTTTGTTGTAAATAAAAAACAGAATCACGTCCTGCGTAATGTGGATCTCACCATTCAAAAAGGAGAATTCATCGCCGTTATGGGCCCAAGCGGCAGTGGCAAATCCACTCTGCTGTATACGATCAGCGGTATGGATCATATCAACTCCGGAACTGTGGAATTTGACCATAAGGAAATCAGCAGGTATAATGAAACCGAAATGGCGAAGCTGCGCCTGCATGAAATGGGCTTTATCTTCCAGCAGATGCATTTTCTAAATAATCTGAACATCTATGACAATGTGATTCTTCCAGGCTATATGGCAAAGAAAAGGAAGCACAAAGAAATCAATGCCTATGCGGAGGAGCTGCTGCAAAAGTTTCAAATCACCTCAATTGCAGGACACAGCATTCAGGAAGTAAGCGGCGGAGAGCTGCAGCGTGCCTGTATCGCCAGAGCAATGATCAATCAGCCGCAGATTCTGTTTGCGGATGAGCCAACCGGGGCATTGAACAGCTTCAGTGCGAGGGAAGTCATGGATATGTTTTCAAAGGTACACGAGCAGGGAACGACCATTCTGATGGTAACCCATGATGTAAAGGTGGCTTCCTATGCACAGCGCATCTGCTATATCAATGATGGGAAAATTGAAAGCAATCTTGATATTGGTGTGCTGAAGCATACGGATGAGCTGAAGGAACGGGAAAAGAAGGTATACAACTGGCTGATGGAAAAGGGCTGGTAGAAGGGATACGTGTGTATGATTGATATTCTTGTTGTTGAAGATAATGATGAGCTGCGGGATGTATTAGAGCGGTTTCTGCTGCATGAGGGATATCAGACACGCTGCGTAAACCGGGGAAATGACGCACTTGTTCACTTACAACAGGAGAAGGTGCATCTTCTTCTCGTTGATATTATGCTGCCGGATATGGATGGCTTTCGCATTTGTACTCAGGCCAGACAATGCAGCAATCTTCCCATTATCATCATGAGTGCAAGAACACAGACTAGCGATCAGCTGCTGGGCTATGAGCTGGGGGCGGATGATTATGTGGAAAAGCCCTTCGCCATGGCTGTAATGCTGGCAAAAATTAAAGCTCAGCTGAGAAGAAGCTATGAAATGAAGGAGGAACGCAGTATTCTAAAGGATGACGACCTTACCATAGATATCGAACGACATATTGTGACATTGAGGGGAGAACCGCTGGCTCTTTCGGTAAAAGAATTTGAGCTGCTTGTTCTGCTGCTGAGAAAAAAGCATACAACACTGCGTAAGGACTATATATTTTCCGTAATCTGGACGGATGCTTCAGACAGTGAGCTGTCTACGCTGACAACACATGTCAATACGCTCCGTGAAAAAATAGAAACTGATCCGCGTCATCCAAAACGACTGATTACCGTGTGGGGAGTAGGGTATCGCTATGAAGGCATGGAGTAGACTGACCTGGCTTATTCCGTCAGTGCTTCTGCTAGTTCTACTGGTCTTGAATGTAGTGCTTCTGCAGCTGCGGGATGAAACGATACCGGATGAGGCTCTGGTTGATATCAATCGCATGGCAAGAGAGCTGGAGAATGGAACGCCGATGCATGAGCTAGATCAAACGGATATCCAGGTTGCGCTGATTGATATGAAAAAGACCTCCATAGAGACCTATATGGATCGTTCCAGAACCAGAGCTGTGCTTCTTCCAGCAAACCAGGAAGGCAGCTTCTACCGCTTTACCTATCGGGTACAGCGCATACCATCCGCAATCTTCTGGATTATAAATACCACCCTGCTTGGTGTCATCCTGTTTGTTATTTATCTACTATTCTATATCCGCAGGCAGATTATACAGCCCTTTCATAATATGGAGACAATGGCAACTGCTTTGAAAAACAGAGATTTCACCTATGAGCTGCCACAGCAGAAACAGCGCTTTTTCGGAAAATTCGTCTGGGCAATCGATGTGATGAAGGAGGAGCTGCGGCATCATGAGGACAGGGAGAACAAGCTGATGAAGGATAAGCAGACAATGATTGCTTCTCTTTCACATGATATCAAAACACCGCTTTCCAACATCCGCCTGTATACGGATGCTATGAGGGAGCACCTGTATCCGGAAGAGCTGATTTGTGAGCGGCTGTATGAAAACTGTGATAAAATCGATCAGTATGTCAAGGAAATTATGCGTGCGAGTAAAGAAGACCTGTTTGATTTTTACGTTCATATGGAGGAGGTGTATCTGCATGAAGTAGAAGACCTGTTAAAGCATGAGCAGGAGCGTGTTGAACTGGCACTTGTTTCCTATGAGCAGAAGCCCTGTAAAGAGCATTTGATTTATACTGATCTCATCCGTCTGCGGGAGGTTATTAGTAATGTCGTAGACAACGCATTGAAATACGGAGATGGAAAATGGATTCATGTATCCTTTTATGAGGAGGATCATCACAGTATTTTACAAATTGAAAATTCGGGGATGAATATAGATAAAATGGATGTGAATGCAATCTTTCAAAGCTTTTATCGGGGAAGTAACGCAACAAAGCATTCAGGAAACGGACTGGGTCTGTACATCTGTAAGCAGCTGATGCAGAAAATGGATGGTGATATTTTTATGACACAGGAGGAGGGAAGTGTGAGCTTTCATCTTGTACTTGGTACATTATAGGTCAGCAACAGGATCGAGATTTTCCAATCACGTGGTATAATACCACTAAGAAGCTGATGATATGAAGCTTTTACCGATTGGTGTAGAAGAACGGGGGTTCCTACTGGAATTAAAAGTTGCCTCAAAAGAGGAAGAAGTGGAACATGCAGAAGTTCAGGCATGTGAGCAGATAAAGGAAAAACAGTATCTGGAGGGGCTGAAGAAGAAGGGATATACAGATATTGTAGGGTATGGAATAGTATTTTATAAAAAATCTTGCCTGATCGTAGCACTTCCATAATGTTTGTTTGACATGCAATATATGGATAATCTGTAATTTATGAAAACTGTGACATAACGCTGTCGCAGTTTTTAAGTTATGATGAAGCTGTCACAAGCAATTCCCTTCAGTTTTGTGGCAGAAAGGAGAATACAATGAATCCATATAGACAATGTCCCACATATCAAAATCAAAATTACCGTATGCGATTCGTAAAACAGGAAGATGCGAATGATTTGTTAAAGGTGTATAGTGAAGCAAAAACAGTCGCTCTTTGCAATTGTGATAATTGTGAAGATAATTTTTATTATACAAGCAAAGCCCGGATGGAAGAGGCTATCAATTACTGGATCATGGAATACCATAGAGAAGGGTTCGTTCGCTGGAGCATTCTCGATTGCACTTCCTCAACTGTGATTGGTACGATGGAGCTTTTTAAACGATCAGCGGATGATGCCTATGATAACATGGCGGTACTGCGACTTGATCTTTTGCACAAATATGAAAAGCAGTCCTGTCTTCGAGAAATCCTTATGATGATTCTACCGCATATCAAAGGACTGTTCCAGTGTACACACGTTATAACCAAATGTGTGCAGGAAGCAGAAAACCGCAGGGCTGTATTGCTGGATCTAGGATTTTATCCATCCAAGGAGCCGTTGATTGGATGGGATGGTACGCTGTATCAAGATTATTATATGCGAAAGCTACAGGAAGGCTAAATTGAAAAAAACACGTATATTGGAATCGGAATTTCAGCATACGCGTTTTTTCATAGCAGCTCTTTCTTCTATTCCTATACTCTCCAATACGGATGGGCTGCCGCAATGATGCATTCCGCGCTTCCTGTAAGCTGAATGCATTCCTCTGGCATAACAAGGATACTCATGCCCTGTGACACGGGAAATGTATCTACTAAAAGACTACCGGAAACCACAGAAATCACGGATGCGATGGAATACGTATTCGTATAGCTGCCGGATAAGGTGAGGTGCTGTAAAGAGAATTCCCGTTGGTCAAAGCTGGTTCCCTTTGGAAAGCTCTGTTTTTGTACATGGAGGGAGGAATCCAGATTTGCAAGTGCTTCCTTTACATGGAGTGGTCTTGTATTGCCATGCTTATCCGTTCGCTCATAATCATATAAGCGGTAGGTAATGTTGGTGGACTGTTGAATCTCATAGATCAAGGATCCTGCGGTAAGGGCATGCATCGTACCGCTTCGGATATACACAAGGTCATGCTTCGAAACTGGAATATGATCGATCACACCATGAAAATCCTTCCTTTGCAGCGCAGTCTCAACAGCTGTTCGATGACCTGCCTTGTTCTCAGCATATACCCAGCCTTCACTTGGCTTTTCAATAAAGTACCAGGCCTCGCTTTTTCCATAGGGCAAGTGCAGCTGCTCTTTTGCATAGGTATCGGTCGGATGAATCTGAAAGCTGACATCCTGTGCACAGGAATCAAAAGCTATGATCACAGGAAAATCCTCACCCTCTTGAAGACCGAAGGCAGAAGGATTCTTTTGTACCGCCCTGTGAAGCGTTGTCCGTTCCTTAGCATTATAAATTTCACAGTCAATTCCATCAATTCCACTCAGCGTATAAACACAGCCAATTGTCTGCGCAGCACGATCACCCTGATAGGAATGCAGACGCGTATCTCCCCAAAGGGTTTCCATCGTAATGGGACGTACAATATACATAACAATAACCTCCTGACTTTTCCATATCTACTGTGATTGTAGCATATCTCACTATCAGAATACAGTGGTTACCAACATAAAGAGCTTAATTCTCTTTCATCTGTTACAGCTACCGTGATATAATATAAATACAAAAGCTGAAAGCTGTGAAGCATATACCGATTGGATTGAAAATTTTAATAGAGTGCTGGTTGATATGCTTAGTGATTATCAAATCGTCTACAAGATACCCCTTTCCTCTGTGTAACAACTGGGGTATGATATATCAATAAGAAAAGGCAGGACTTTTCTGGATAGGAGATACTTATGAAACGATGGACAGTAGAAGAACTGGCAGGGATGATAGATCATACCTACGTCAAAGCAGATGCAACACGCAAACAGATGGAACAGCTGTGCAGGGAAGCCAGAGAATATCATTTCGCAATGGCAGCTATCAACTCGTCACAAACCGCTCTGTGTGCAGAATTTCTGCAGGGGAGTGATGTTCATGTAGGAGCCGCTATCGGCTTTCCGCTGGGGCAGACAACCATTGCCACCAAGGTATTCGAAGCGCAGGATGCCATACACAACGGGGCGGATGAAATTGATTATATGATTAACCTTACCGAGGTTAAGGCGGGGAACTGGGACTATGTGAAGGAAGAAATGCAGCAAATCGTCACCGTATGCAGAAGCAGTAAGAGGCTGTGCAAGGTCATTTTGGAAACCTGTTATCTGACGCAGGACGAAATCATACAGATTTGTAAAATTGCGGTTGATGTGAAACCGGACTTTGTGAAAACCTCCACCGGCTTTGGAAGCGGGGGAGCCACTGCAGAGGATGTGCAGCTGATGCGCAGGTGTGTCGGTAACGCAGTCAAGGTAAAGGCATCCGGCGGAATACGGGATGCTCTTACATTCAAGAAAATGATTGCCTGCGGAGCTTTGCGTATCGGAACAAGCGCCGGGGTGTCCATCATCAGGGAGCTGCAGACAGAAGCCTTTAAACACAGCGGTTATATTGCAATACCGGAAGAATATTAGACAATGACTGTAACGTCTCCACACTGAAACGTATTCAAAATTATAGAGCTGCTGCATACGGCATAAGCGAGCAGCTGATACCATAATGCAAAAACAGATGTCTGTAAATAAGAGACAGGATTGCGTAGAATAGAAAAATGAAAATATTTTCACAAAATAATGTAACGGAATTACAGAAATGCATTGACAATTTACAGAAAATGCTTTATCCTTTTGATAGTGACTACAAAACCAAAGGCAAGGATCGGGACAAGCATAGGAACCTTCTGCTGTAGAGAACCGCTGGCTGGTGAAAAGCGGCGCAGAAATCTTATCCACTCACCCGTAAGCTGTAACCTGAACACATTTTGAAATGTCAGTAAACGTTACCGTCTGCTCACACGTTACCGTGAGAACATATTCGAAGTCTGGATATGTGAGGGGAATGATATTTTTTATCATTCAAAAAGAGTGGTACCGCGGAATTGGTGATAAACTTCCGTCTCTTAGCTTAGAGATGGGAGTTTTTTTGTTACAATAAGGAGGACAGGATGATGGAAGGATATCAGAAGTACAAAAGACAGTATTTTTTACCACCAAAGCCTTGTATGGACTGGGCAGAAAAAGAGTATATAGAAAAAGCACCGCAGTGGTGCAGTGTGGATTTGCGGGATGGCAATCAGGCATTGATCATACCGATGAGTCTGGATGAAAAAATCGAGTTTTTCCAGCTGCTTGTCGAGGTTGGCTTCAAGGAAATTGAAATCGGCTTTCCGGCAGCAAGCCAGACGGAATTTGAATTTTTGCGAAAGCTGATCGATGAAAATCTGATTCCGGATGATGTCACGGTTCAGGTGCTGACACAGGCCAGAGAGCATATTATCCGCAGAACCTTTGAGGCAGTCAAGGGCGCCAAAAATGCGGTGATTCATTTATATAACTCCACCTCACTGGCACAGCGCGAACAGGTATTTAAAAAATCAAAGGAAGAAATACTGAATATCGCCGTGGAGGGTGCCAAGCTGTTAAAGAAGCTGACAGAGGAGGACGGCGGAAATTACCGCTTTGAATACTCTCCGGAAAGCTTTACCGGAACAGAGGTGGACTATGCGCTGGAGGTCTGCAATGCCGTATTGGATATCTGGCAGCCAACCCCAGAGCATAAGGTCATTATCAATCTTCCGGTAACCGTGGAAATGAGCATGCCGCATATTTACGCACAGCAGATTGAATATATGTGCAAGCATATGAAATATCGTGAGAATGTCATCGTATCCCTGCATCCGCATAATGACCGCGGCTGTGGTGTTGCAGATACGGAAATGGGCATTCTGGCAGGTGCGGACCGCATCGAGGGGACGCTGTTCGGCAATGGGGAGCGTACCGGAAATGTGGATATCATCACCCTGGCAATGAACATGTATGCCATGGGGGTTGATCCGCAGCTGGACTTCACCAACATGCCGCGTATCGTGGAAATATACGAGCGCTGTACCCGTATGCAGGTACACATGCGACAGCCGTATGCAGGGCAGCTGGTATTTGCGGCCTTCTCCGGCTCCCATCAGGATGCCATTGCGAAGGGCATGCATTATCGTGACGAGAAGGATCCCAATCACTGGACAGTACCATATCTGCCAATCGATCCAAGAGATGTCGGCCGAGTATATGAAACCGATGTTATCCGTATCAATTCTCAATCCGGTAAGGGCGGTATCGGCTATATGCTGGAGGAATACTACGGCTATGATTTGCCAGCCGATATGCGCGAGCAGGTCGGCTATTATATGAAGGATGTATCCGACCACGAGCATAAGGAGCTGCTGCCGAATGAAATCAACGATCTGTTCCAGAAGGAATACATGAATGTCAATGCACCCTATGCACTTAACGATTATCACTTTGTCCGTCAGGGAGATATTGTAACCGTAACGATGAATATCACCTATGCAGGAAAAACGCAATTCATCACCGCCACAGGAAACGGCCGTCTGGATGCCGTCAGCAACGCTCTTCGCGACAATATGAACCTGACCTTCGATATCCTGGACTACAAGGAGCATGCATTGAGCAAGGGCTCCTCATCCAGAGCGGTGTCCTATGTGGAAATCATCGACTGCCGCAAAATGAATCAATGGGGTGTGGGAGTGCATGACGATATCATCGCATCCAGTGTACAGGCATTATTCTCTGCCATCAACCGGGCAGTGGCACAGCGCCGTGAGGCAGAACAAGAAGCAAAAGCTTAAATAATAAAAGCAGGAGGAAAACCATAATGGGAATGACAATGACACAGAAAATTCTGGCAGCACATGCCGGTCTGGATCGCGTAGAGGCAGGACAGCTGATTGAGGTGAATCTGGATATGGTACTGGGAAATGATATCACATCCCCGGTTGCTATTAAGGAATTTGAAAAATACGGCTTTACACAGGTATTCGATCCAGGCAAAATCAGCATGGTAATGGATCACTTTGCGCCGAATAAGGATATCAAGGCGGCTCAGCAGTGCAAGGCCTGCCGTACCTTTGCCTATGCTAAGAACATTGAACACTTTTACGATGTTGGGGAAATGGGAATCGAGCATGCCCTGCTTCCGGAAAAGGGAATCGTAGGGCCGGGGGAATGCATCATCGGTGCAGACTCCCATACCTGTACGTACGGTGCGCTGAACGCATTCTCAACAGGTGTGGGCAGTACGGATATGGCCGCAGGAATGGCAACCGGCAAATGCTGGTTCAAAATTCCGGAAGCTATTAAATTCGATCTGCGCGGAAAGCTTGCGCCGCATGTCAGCGGGAAGGATGTTATTTTACACATCATCGGTATGATCGGTGTGGACGGTGCCTTATATAAATCCATGGAATTCAGTGGCATCGGATTGCAGAGCCTGAGCATGGATGATCGTCTGTGTATGGCAAATATGGCAATCGAGGCCGGTGCAAAAAACGGAATCTTCGCATTTGATGAGATTACAGAGGCTTATGTCAAGGAGCGTGTACAGCGCCCGTATAAAACCTATGAAGCGGATGCAGATGCGGAATACAGCAATGTGTACCATCTGGATTTAAGCCAAATCACACATACAGTAGCCTTCCCGCATCTTCCGGAAAATACAAAGACGATAGATGAAATAAAGGAACCGGTTGTCATTGACCAGGTTGTCATTGGCTCCTGTACCAATGGCCGGCTGTCCGATATGAAGGAGGCTGCTGAAATTCTGAAGGGAAAACACGTTGCCAAGGGCGTGCGTGCCATCATCATTCCGGCAACCCAGGAAATTTACAAGCAGTGTATCCAACTGGGCTATACGGAAATCTTCATCGATGCAGGCTGCGTTGTATCCACACCGACCTGCGGGCCTTGCCTGGGTGGCTATATGGGAATCCTGGCAGAGAATGAACGCTGTGTTGCGACAACGAACCGGAACTTTGTCGGCCGTATGGGGCATGTGGATTCCGAGGTTTATCTGGCAAGCCCAGCTGTAGCGGCAGCCAGTGCCATTATGGGCAGAATAGCAGCACCAAAGGAGGTAGCGTAAGTATGAATGCAAATGGAACAGCACATAAATACGGAGATAATGTCGATACCGATGTTATCATTCCTGCAAGATATCTGAATACCAGCGATCCCAAAGAGCTGGCAGAAAAATGCATGTGTGATATTGATGCGGACTTTGTTAAGAAAATCAAACCGGATGATATCATGGTGGCAGGCTTCAACTTCGGCTGCGGAAGCAGTCGCGAGCATGCACCGATCGCCATTAAGGCAAGCGGCATCTCCTGTGTGATTGCCAAAAGCTTTGCGCGTATCTTCTACCGTAATGCCATTAACATCGGTCTGCCAATCCTGGAATGTGTGGAGGCGAGTGAACGCATTGATGACAAGGATGAAGTGGAAATCAATTTCGATACCGGAGAAATCATAAATAAAACAAAAAATGAAACCTATCAGGCACAGCCGTTTCCTGCATTTATTCAGAATATTATGCAGCATAACGGATTACTGAATGCCATTAAAGAGGGAGGTAAGTAGGATGGAGAAGCAGATTGCGGTTATACCGGGAGACGGGATTGGCCCGGAAATTGTCAAAGAGGCGGTGAAGGTACTGGATGTCATTGCGAAGAAATACGGACACCGCTTTGTATATACGCAGGTAGCTGCCGGAGGGTGTGCCATTGATGCATACGGAACCTCTCTTCCTCAGGAAAGTCTGGATGCCTGCCTGGCAAGTGACAGTGTGCTGCTGGGGGCAGTCGGCGGGCCGAAATGGGATGCTGTTGATCCATCCATCCGACCGGAAAAGGCACTGCTGAGTATCCGCAAGGAGCTTGGCCTGTATGCGAACCTGCGTCCTGCAAAAATTTTCGCAGAGCTGTCCGATGCCTCTCCGTTGCGTAAGGATATCGTGGCAAACGGCATTGATTTTATGGTCGTTCGTGAATTGATCGGCGGTGTGTATTTCGGTGAAAAAAGTACGGTTGAAAAGAACGGTGAACTGTATGCCAGTGACAATATGTGTTATTACGAGCATGAAATCCGCAGAATTGCACATACAGCCTTCCAGACGGCACGGAAAAGGGGAGGCCGTGTTATTTCCGTCGATAAGGCAAATGTGCTTGACACGTCCCGTTTATGGCGTAAAATCGTAAGTGAAGTCGCAAATGAGTATCCGGATGTGACGCTTTCCCATATGCTGGTGGATAATGCCGCCATGCAGATTGTGAAGGATCCATCCCAGTTTGATGTGGTCGTGACAGAAAATATGTTCGGGGATATCCTGAGTGATGAGGCCAGCATGATTACCGGCTCCATCGGTCTGATTCCAAGCGCATCATTAGGCGAAACAAAGCGCGGTATGTATGAGCCGATTCACGGCTCTGCACCGGATATCGCAGGGCAGAACATCGCCAATCCGATCGGTACAATACTTGCCGCCGGCATGATGCTGAAATATGCTTTCGATATGGATGAGGAATATGCAGCGATAGAGGCTGCTGTGGAAGAAGCATTGCGCAGAGGATACCGGACAAAGGATATCATGGAAGAAGGAAAAACATATCAGACATGTTCCCAGATGGGAGATACGATTGCGGAACTGATTACAAACGCATAGGAAGTGCAAAGGAGAGCAGACAGCATGTTAATTAAGAATGGAACAATCAATACGATGGCGGCAAGCGGTATCATCAAAGCGGATATCCGTGTACAAGATGGAAGGATTGCGGCAGTAGGTGAAAATCTGAAGGAGGAGGCCGGAGAGCTGATTATTGACGCTTCCGGCAAGCAGATTTTCCCGGGTATGGTGGAAGCACACTGCCATCTGGGAATGGAGGAAAGCGCCATTCGCGGAGAAGGCGATGACGTTAATGAAATGAGTGATCCGATTACACCGCAGGTACGTGCTATTGACGGCTGCAACCCGCTGGATGAAACGATCGTCAATGCCCGCAATGCCGGAATCACCACAGTAGCCGCAGGCCCGGGCCCGGCCGCTCACCGGGCGGC
>ENA-OWPN01000958-OWPN01000958.1-human-gut-metagenome-genome-assembly--contig:-NODE-958-length-31337-cov-5.794898_pt1 | contig 31337 bp, 20 predicted proteins | sample MGYA00248266_ERZ651850 | MGnify/ENA primary metagenome ERZ651850 (study PRJEB26924, sample SAMEA4378296) | human gut metagenome | biome: human gut; feature: human-associated habitat; material: faeces... | reverse complement strand
GCTCTTTCGCGATCCGTCAGGGAAAATGGAAACTTTTGTTATCCTCTTATTCCGGTGGTTGGAGCGAACCACGTAAAGCGGTGGTCGGGGCTCCCGAATATCAATTGTATGATCTGGAAAAAGATCCGGAGGAAAAGCACAACCTCTACAAGTCAAACCGTGAAGTCGCCCAACGCCTTCATGACCTGCTCTGCCGTTACGTGAAAGAGGGAAGAAGCACCCCTGGACTACAGCAAAAGAATGACGGCCCGTATCCTTGGAAACAATTATCATGGATGAATAATTAACTAGAACAGATATCATGAAACACTTTTGCAGTAATTTTTTAGGATTGGCCATGTTGTCGACAATGGCAGTTTCTGCCCAGAATGAGTTGAAACGTCCGAACATTATCCATATTCTGATGGATGACGTTGGCTATGACGATTTGAGTTGCTTCGGCAGCCCGGATATCAAAACACCTAACATCGATGCGCTGGCGGAGAAGGGTATGAAGTTTACCGACTTCTACGCTCCTCACGGTACCAGCACGCCTTCACGCGCAGCCTTGCTTACCGGACGGTATGCCCCGCGTGTGAATAAGGGCACCGGCCTGTCGGTTTTGTTCCCTCATACTCCCAACGGATTGGAGGACGAGGACGAAGTGTGCATTGCCGAACTCCTGAAAACACAGGGATATACGACTGGGCTGGTCGGTAAATGGCATCTGGGGCATTTGCCTCAATACTTGCCCGTAGTACATGGATTCGATGAGTTTGTCGGTATCCCTTATCCGAACGACCATGGCCCCGAGCGGCTGGGTGGCACCGGCGTACGTCCCAGCGGCATCAGCGACCCGGCTATTCCCCTGATCCGCCAGGCTCAAGTCGTGAAGGAATGCGACAATAACGACCTGGCGGAACTGCCGGCTTTGTTTCAGCGCGAAGCCTGCAAGTTCATCTACAATTCGGTGAAGGCTGAAAAGCCGTTCTATCTGCAATATTCGAATATAGAGACGCATACGCCTTATTTTATTCCACGCGGTTTCGAAGGAAAGAGCAAGGCTGGTGCATTCGGTGATGCCGTCGAGTATCTGGACAATACGGTGGGTGTCATCATGGATATGGTACGCCGCATGAAGATAGAAGATAATACATGGATAATCATAACCTCCGACAATGGTCCGCTGATTCATAAAGATAAGGAACTGGAGAACTGCTACGGTCGCTTCGGCGAAACGGACCCGAACCGCAAACATGTGTTGCGCGGCGGCAAATACCAGGAGAAGTATGACGGAGGCATCCGCGTTTCCTGTATTTTCACCTGGCCGGGAGTCATACCCGCAGGAAAAGAGTGTAGCGAACTGACAACAGGCATGGATATATTTACAACGATGGCACATGTTACCGGTGCCGAAATCCCCACCGACCGTCCCATTGACGGAAAAAATATCCTGCCTTTAATGAAAGGGGAGAAAAACGCAAAGTCACCCCATAAAGCGGTATTCGGTTTCCGTCCCCGTGGTGGTCTGGAAAGCGTTCGTTATCAGCACTGGAAACTGATCATGCCTAAAACAGACCGCCTAGGAAAAGAACATTCGGTCGAATTATATGACCTGCAAAAAGACTTGGGTGAACAGGTTAACGTAGCATCTGAATACCCTGATCTGGTAAAGGAAATGATCCGGATGGGAGAAGAGGCGAATAAAGCGATAAAGGAGAACAGGGAAATAAAATAAGTTGATAGTATTATAAAATTTATGTAGTATGGGATGACACAGGTCTATGGAACAGGAGTTTTTTTAATGGCGGCTTGCGAAATGTATAAGTTAGCAGAATAGCTGTTTTGTTGATTAAAAATAGAATATTGACCATGAAATATGTTAGTTTTTGTTTTGTATTGGTTTATTGTTTGCTGATATGTCCGGCAAAGATGGCGGCTTGTGATACGACATCTTTAAGGGAACTGGTGGTTCCTGTTTCTCCGGATAAATGGAAACGCCAAGCCCCCAAGGGTACTTTTTCGGATGAGATGAGATATATGTTGAGATTGAACAATCGGTATACATTGAATAAATGGTATAAGGAGGTAAAGCGGTTTCAGGATCAGGTAGGCGAGTATTTCGACTTCGGAGGGAAAACGGAGCATTTTATACGTCCGGCAGCCCATCATGCTCTTACGTTGGGGGTTTGCCTGAAAACAAATGTTTATGACTCATCGGTTTCATACGCTTCTAAGCGAGAGGCAACAAAAACAACGGTTCAGCTGATCCGCTCTTTAGCTTACCGGCATAAAGCGAATATAGGTAAAGAAGGTTGGGGAGATCAATGGCAAAGTGCCTTATGGGCATCACGAGCTGCACATGCGGCTTGGATTATGTGGGACGAACTGTCTGCATCGGATCAGGAACAGGTTTGCCGGATGATAGTACACGAAGCGGATCGCTTTTTGGATTACAAGGTTCCTTATTACCGGGATTTGGCTGGGAATATACTTTCGGAAGGGGATACCAAAGCTGAAGAAAACGGATGGAACTCGAATATTCTCGCCGTTGCCACAGCTATGATGCCCCGACATAACCATTACACGGGGTGGATGCGGAAGTTAATCGAATTGCAACTCTCTGCCTATGCCATGCCCGAAGATACCCGGAAAGCAATCGCGGTGGATGGAATGATTCTGAATAAAGTGCTGAATGGTAGTAATATGAACTCCGACGGGACAGTGATCAATCACAAGATAATGCATCCGGATTATATGTCGGCATTCATGCTGAATACTATTAACGCATGGACATATGAGCTGGCAGGAAAGAAATACCTACAGTCTTCTGTGTATAATGGCGATGTGGTTTACTATGCCCTTTCGGAACGGTTGTTCGATGGAAAAACGATGTATCAGAAAACAACCGACGGCAAAGCTTCTTCCTTGATTTATTTCCCGGAAGGAAACGACTGGGGCGGAAAAAGGCAAGCTAATTATTGGCTAATGGATGTTATGGCTGATGTGTTTGGCTGGGATCGCGGAGCAGAAGTGAAAGCTTTGGAATGGGCGGCTGCCCGTAACAAGGAAATGATTTTCATGCTCGATCGCGATACGACCGGACAGTATTATCAAGAAAAAAATGAAGATACGTTTCCTTCACGAGAAGAATGGTTCGGGGCACATATCGCTTGGGGGTATTTGGGATGGTGGTTAAACAAATAAAACTCTAACATATATTGTGAAACATAAAATAACAAACAGTTTGGGCATCCTGGCTGGTGCCCCGTTTTTCTTGTTGGCTTGTACGGCGGAGAAAAAGATATGAATATGATAAAGATATTTTCGAACGGAAAAAATATAGCATCGGAAAAACCGGAAGTAGTAGAAAGTCTATTTCCTGTACTTATACAAAAACAGCTCCAACCTCTTCATCATCCTGGCCCATGGATGAAAACAAGCCGTTCTTCATGATGGTCAGTATGAATCCTCCGCATACCCCTTACAATTCGTTGGAATGCTGCACGGAAGAAGACTTTACAGTTGAGTTCCCTGCGGTAAACGAAAGATGTGACCTGCGAGTATTACTGAACGGAACAACAGACAGTGCCGTAGGTCTGAAAGGAAATGTGACAGTCCGGACCAAACGGGCTGTAAAATAACCACCTTTAGTCAGCCTCCCTGCCCAACGTTAGGCAGGATAGCTCACCAACGTTGGTTAACCCTCCTAACCAACGTTAGGCAGGGGGCGTAACCAACGTTAGTTAGTCGCCATCACCAACGTTGGTTAGAGAGTGCGTCTAAAAAATGTTAACAGAAAAGGCTGCGCCTAATTCCCTGTGAAGAGATGGCGCAGCCTTTCTTGTTGAATACTATTACTCGTTATCTAACCAGCTGCAATTCCTTGATCAAACGCGGGCATTTTCCCCATTTGTCGATCATGTAAAGGACATAACGGATATCTACTGCGATACAACGCTGCAAGTCCGGTTCGAATGCGATATCGCCACTCATCGCTTCCCAGTTTCCATCGAAAGCAAGACCGATCAAACGGGCGTTTTTATCAAATACAGGGCTTCCTGAGTTTCCACCGGTAATATCGTTGTTCGTTAAGAAGCAAAGCTGTAATTCGCCGTTTTCATTGGCATACTGACCGAAGTCTTTGCTACGGATCAGATCCAGGATTTCCGGCTGAACCCAAAATTCGTCATCTTCCGGATTCTCTTTTTCAAGAATACCTTTTTCTGTAGAGTAATAATCATACCAGGCAGCATCATACGGACGGTAACCGCCGATGGAACCGTAGCTCAAACGCATAGTGAAGTTCGCATCCGAAGAAAGGGCCTTTTCCGGATACATCTCCTTCAGTCCGGCAAAATACAGACGCTCGCCTTTAGCGATTTCGAAATGGGCATCACCCATAAACTGCTGCAATTCGAATAAGGAAATCAGCGTAGACAAGCTCAGTTCGGCTGCCGGATCTTTTTTCAGTTTCGCATACAGTTTAGGATCTTTCAGCATCTTCTCGATCTTGTCGTATGATAGCAAGGAAGTCTTTTTAAAGACATCTGCTGCATATTTAGCATAATTGCCCTTATACTTTTTATCGATCTTCTGATAGATATCCGGCAAATACTGGGCTGGAACACGTTCTTTCACTACCTGCATCATCGCTGCCAGCACTTTCTGATCGAGCGTAGCATCATAATCCTTAAAGAACGGCTGGATCTTATCCTGCAGAATGCTGTCTATCTCTTCCGGAGTAGAACCATTTACATCCACTCCCTGAACCATACGTGCCAGACGCACTATTTCAGTACCGCTCACAAATGCTTCAGACAGATAAGTGGAAACATTTCTGTATTCATCTGTCGAAGTATATCCTTTTTCCAATAATTCCAGTACTTCTCCATATTTTTCTTTACGCTCCGGTGTCTGAGCAACCCAAGCTGCAAAAGCAGCTTCTTCTTCCTTCTTACGGTCTATCACGTTCAGGTTAGCCAAACCGCGGTTCATACCGATCGAGTTCTTCCAATAGTTGGAACTTCCTGCATATTTGGATGCATATTTAATGCGAACTTCATCGCTGGCCAACATAGCTTCTTTCCAAATAGCCTGCTTCACGCCACGCACCTCGATACGCGGTTTATTGCTGTCTTCGATACGTTGTTTAACACCCCATGAACTCAGATAGCGGTCCGTACTTCCCGGAAAACCGATCGTCATCGCATAGTCTTTATCCTGATAGCCCTGCAGAGATACTTCCGCTACATATTTAGGACTGTACGGCTTGTTGTCTTTGCTGTATTCTGCCGGTTTGTTATTGCCATCGGCATACACACGGAATACAGAGAAATCACCCGTATGACGCGGCCACATCCAGTTATCCGTATCGCCACCGAACTTTCCGACAGAACTGGGCGGAGCAAACACCATACGAACATCGTTGAATACATCGTAAACAACCAGGAAATACTTGTTATTATTGTAGAAAGGGATCACGTCTGCCGACTGAAATTCCGTATTGCCGATAGAGTCGCAGATTACCTGTCCGATAGAATCGGCAGCAGCCAAACGCAGATATTCTTCTTCAATATCCGCGATTTCACCGTTGATACGGTCACTGACATCCACTGTCTCACGCAGGTATCGGACACTCAAACCCGGAACGGGCAACTCTTCTTCCTTACTCTGCGAAACAAAACCATCTTTCAGATAATCATGTTCAACACTACTCAACTGCTGGATCGAGCCGAAACCACAGTGATGATTGGTAAAGACCAATCCCTCTTCCGATACGGTAATACCGGTACATCCGCCACCAAAAATCACAACAGCATTGGCCACACACGGGTCAGTTTCACTGTAGAGCTGCTTGTAGGACGGAACAAATCCAAGTTCCTTGATCCTCGCCAGGTTCTGTTTGTTTAATTCCTTCAGAACCCACATACCCTCATCGGCATATACCTGGCCTGCAGCAATCAGAAGCAGTAAAACTGCCCATACCTTCTTCATAAAATTCATTCTTTATATTTATTCGATTAGTAATTTGATATTCTTTGCATTCACACGGGCCTCCAACCACTCCCGTATTTTTTGTTGTTCTTTTTCATTGATACGTTCTTTACTTTTCAGGTAAACCAACATAACCGTATCCTGCTTCATGCTGTCAGTAGTCATAATATAGGTATTCGAACAGGAAGCTTCGAGAACGGCCGGAAATAATACTTTCATTTCCGGGATCAGTTCGGATGTGATACGTGAAGCATTTTTATAACGGTCGACCGTCTTTTTCAACGAATCGATCTGTATGGACTGTACACGTAAAACTTCTTCACTATTCTTATAAAGATCCTGCATCAACATGCTTTTCAGTTCATTTATATCTGTGGCTTCCTGTCCAAAACCTTGCTGGACAACTAATGAAACATCTTTCAGTCCATATTTGCGAAGCCGGCTCCGTGCTATTTCGATCATCGGGTCCGGCACGTTTTCACCGATCAATACGACCTTCACCTCCTGCTTCTCACTGGTATTTGTCACCGTTTTGCTTAATATCTGCGTATTCGGGAACGCCAGTTCTTCCGATACGAAATTGGCAACCCGGTCATTGAAATAACTGGAACGGATCAGGTTATAACTTAAAAAAAGACTGGGAACGATCGTGAAAAATACGATCACACCGACATAGCGCGTCACCACTTTCTCCCGTTGCTTATCCAGGAACACCTTTTTAGGGTATTTCAAAAGCCGGACAACCACGAAAGTAGCCAGGCTGATAAATACCGTATTGATGAAATAGAGATAAAAAGCTCCGAAGAAATAATACAGATTACCACTTGCCAATCCGAAACCCGCCGTACAAAGCGGAGGCATCAACGCCGTTGCGATAGCCACACCCGGAATCACATTTCCCTTACTTTTGGTAGAACTGGCAACAATTCCCGCCAATCCACCGAAGAAAGCGATCAGGACATCATACACGGTCGGTTGCGTACGCGCCAACAATTCACTTTGTGCCTCACTGATTGGTGAGATCAGAAAAAACAAGGTTGAAGTGATTACACTAAAGACAGTTGCTGTCAGAAAATTACGGAAAGAGCGCTTGATCAGTTCAAAGTCATAGATACCCAATCCAAGACCGAATCCCATAATAGGTCCCATCAACGGAGAGATTAACATCGCACCGATAATCACCGCAGTAGAGTTGGTATTCAACCCCAATGAAGCGACAAATGTTGCAAAGATCAAAACCCAAAGATTAGTACCTTTAAACTCAATACCTTTCTTTATAGATTCAACTGTTTCCAGTTCATTTTCTTTCTCTTGGCGAACGTCAAAATTACGAACAAAGAAGTCGCGTATTTGCTTGTGTAACACTCCTTTTTCCATCCCACTAACTTGTATTTATAAATACTCCGACTAATAGCCTCACCTTAATCGTGCAAAGATAGAAATTGTATATCGAAATAAAAAATAAGAAGTGTGAACAAGAATAAGTTGTTCAAAATTAAAAGAATTGTTGATTTTCAATTAACTTTGCAAATGAGCAATCACATTTTACGACAAGAGTTCATTTTAATATCTATATAAATAATGAAACGCTACTTAATTCTTATATATCTGCTTAGTTACGTCCTGTCTGTCGTAGCTAATAATTCTGCGACTAAAGAAATCTTAAACGCTGGTTTAAAATCAGTAACCTCCGCCCGGGAAAAGCTGGAAATACTGACTAACCTAATGGATATCTCCCGTCAAGAGGAACAAGTCAACTATGCCAAAGAACTTTATAAAGAAGCTATTGCCGAGAACGACGATTACTATAAAGAAGCAGCTCTTACTGAAATTCTCCGTTTCTACGTCAACAACGACATCAAAGACAGTACCGATGTCTACATGGACGAGGCAAAACGCGAACTGAAAGGGAAAGCACGCGATTTTTTGGTTACTTATATGCAAACGATCATCGATGTACGTATCGTTTTTTATACAGAAGGGGAAAGCAGAAAAAAGTTGATAGAACAATACCAGCTTAAACTGGAAACAGACAAAGATTTGTCACCACTGGAAAAAATGTCCATCAATTACCTGTTGGGAATGGCATACAGCAACCGCGAAGAACCGGGTAATGAAAAAAAATTGCACAACGATATCTGTACACGCTTTAAAGAGGTTATAACACTTTCTGAAAATATCCCGCTGCAATATTCTTATCTGTTTCGTCTGAACTCGTTTAACCTCTTGACACTCTATTCACTTGATCCGACAGACCAGGCCAAATACGCCTTTCAGTATCTTAACATGCAAAAAGAATATGCAGAAACAAAAGAGATGAAGAAGCGTCCTTATGTAACCAAACGGCATCTGCTCAATGCCTATTCCTGTCTGGCTTGTACCGCTAAAACATTCGGTAAAGATATGGCAACTTCCTATTATCAGCATTTTATGGACTTGAACAGGCAATATCCTGAAGATGCCCCCTTTTCTGCAGATTACGATCGACTTTTCACATCGCTTAATTATTACCGGACAACAGATCAACTCTTGAAAGCCACACAATATTGCGATTCCGTCATGCATTATTTCCGTACAGCTGACTTCAAAATCGACCTGTCCGATCATATCATATCGACTCTGAAGGATAAAATAGATATGCTCGACAGCCTTCATCTTTATAAGGATGCTTATCAGGCTCAAAAAGAATATACCCTGTTGCTGGACTCTACACGGATCAGGAACATGAACGAGAAGCTGGAAGACCTGGAAATCAAAAAACGGGTAGATGAACTGGTCATTGAAAAGAAAGCATTGGAAATCGATCTGCAAAAGAGCAGAAATCAACTCTATATGTTCCTGTCTTTATTCATCCTGGCCGTCAGTTTTGCCATTTTTGTCGCATTTCGCTTATGGAAAATTAAAGCTTTATATATAAAACTGCAAGAATCTAACCTACAAGTAATCCTTGCCAGCGAGAAAGCCCAGGAAAGTGAGCGGATGAAAAATGCTTTCATTAAAAACATGTGTCATGAGGTCCGGACACCATTGAATGCGATCAACGGATTTGCCGACCTGATCACGGAAGAAGATATTACAGCCGAAGAAAAACAGGAATTCAGCAAAATCATTTTCGAGAATTGCAACCACATCACTTCCATGATGAACAGTGTTCTGGAAATTGCCCAGCTGGACAGTAATAAGGAAGAATTATCATTATCACCGGTCAATATCCACCTGCTTTGCTCTTGTGAAATGGAACAATTGAAAAGGCTTAACGGAAAAGAGGATATTGAATACCGGATCGAAGGCGACCGGCAAAAAGATATGGCTTACACCAATGCAAACCATTTCAGCCTCATCCTGTCCCACCTGTTGAACAATGCGAATAAATTCACCGACAAGGGACACATTACCCTTGCTTACAAAGCAGAAGAGGAACAGAACCGGATGGTAGTTGAGATCACAGACACCGGTTGTGGCATTTCCCCTGACCAACGTGAATGGATATTCGAGCGGTTCACCAAAGCAGACGATTTCGTTCCAGGTTCCGGATTGGGATTATACCTCTGCCGGCAGATTGCACACCGTATGAAAGGTAAGATTTACGTAGACCCCGATTATACAACCGGCCTACGTATCATCCTGACGCTCCCCCTCAAACCGGAATAAATATTCGGGAACTATTTCTTTTTCCCAAAATAACGTCCGACATAGGGTAATTCCTGTAACGGCAAATCACGTTTCACCACGATACCGACAAACAGACAAAGCAGCAAAGTACGGTATCCTAAACGCAAAAACTCCGATTCTATCGTCGGCAACATGCCGGCGAGATAGAAAGCGACGGCTAAAACAGAATAGATAGCTGCGGATTTAAGATCGTATTGTATCGGAAATTTCTTCTGGCCGATAAGATATGAAAGAAGCATCATGATCAGATTACTGGCAAAAGAGGCCCATGCACAAGCCATATATCCGTATGTTGGAGCAAAGAATACAATAATCAGGATCGTAGCTATACACCCGATCGTTGAGAAATAAGCTCCCCACTGGGTTTGATCAATCAATTTATACCAAAACGAAAGATTGAAATAAATACCGAAGAATAATTCACCCAACATAACGATAGGCACCACACGTAATCCCGGATAATAAGCTTCTGCCACAAAATGCTTTAATATATCGATATAGAACATGACTCCCAGGAATATGATCAATGAAAAAATAATGAAATACTTCATCGCTTCCGAATAGGACTTCTTGCTGTCATCATCCTTATTCTTCGCAAAGATGAATGGCTCATAAGCATAGCGGAACGCCTGGGTAAACATCACCAGTACAACAGCTATTTTAAAGCAAGCACCATATATTCCCAGCTGTGTATTTGCCAACTCCTTATCTTCAAACAGAAAAGGAAATAATATCTTATCTGCCGTTTGGTTAAAGATACCGGCTATTCCCAAGATCAATATTGGGAAAGAGTATTTGAGCATTTGACGGAGCAAAGCGAAACTGGCTTTTTCACGCAACCCCGGAACCATATCCGGAATAAGCAAAACAAAGGTTACCACCGAAGTTATCACATTAGCAATAAAGATATAACCGACCTGGTAATCGGGCATATAAAACCAATTAACCAAAGTCGGAAGATGATCGGATAACCACGGACAAACTATTAAAAAGAAAAGAACCAGGATAATATTTAAAAAGATATTGAACAGCTTTATAGAGGCAAAACGAACCGCTTTTCCCTGATATCTCAGAAAAGCAAACGGGATACAGCAAAAGGCATCTATCGCTACAATAGCCGCCATCATTCCGACAAATTCCGGATTCGAAGCATATCCCAAAGAATTACTGATAGGATGCAAGGCATTAAAAATGATCACCAGGAACAGAACGGAAGTGGAAGCTATACTAAACAAAGTGGTAGCATATACCCGCATCGGAAGCGTTATTTCCTTCTTATTCATAAAACGGAAAAATCCCGTTTCCATCCCATAAGTAAGTATAACCATCAACAACGCCGTCCAGGCATATAAATTCGTAACGATCCCAAAATCACTCTCCGTTGCCAGTACACGCGTATACATCGGCACGAGCATCCAGTTCAGGAATTTCCCAACAATACTGCTAACGCCATAAATCGCAGTCTCTCCTGCGAGCCGCTTCATTCCTCCAGCCATAACTTTTTTCAGTCAAATAAAAAACCTTGTTCTTCGCCCCTTTTACGTCCCAAATGGGTATAAGCCAGTTCCGTTACCTCGCGGCCCCGCGGTGTGCGTTTGATAAATCCTTCTTTGATCAGGAAAGGTTCATATACTTCTTCCAGCGTTCCGGGATCTTCACCTAAAGCCGTAGCAATAGTCGTCAGGCCGACCGGACCTCCGCCAAATTTGTCTATAATTGTTGTCAGTAACTTATTATCTATCTGATCCAGACCGTATCGGTCAATATTTAACGCCTCCAACGCATAGCAGGATATAGCCTTGTCTATTTCGCCGGAACCTTTCACCTGTGCAAAGTCACGCACACGACGCAACAACGCATTGGCAATACGAGGAGTTCCACGGCTGCGGGAAGCTATTTCCTTGGCTGCACTCAGTTCGCATTTTACATTCAGGATATCCGCACTACGAAGAATGATCTTCGTCAATGTCTCCATCTCATAATATTCGAGGTGCATATTGATCCCGAAACGGGCACGCAACGGACTGGTCAGCAAACCGCTACGGGTAGTTGCCCCCACCAACGTAAAAGGCGCCAGGTCTATCTGGATGGAACGGGCACTCGGTCCTTTATCGATCATAATGTCGATCCGGTAATCCTCCATAGCCGAATACAAATATTCTTCCACGATCGGACTCAGACGGTGAATCTCATCGATAAAAAGGACATCATCCTTTTCCAGCGAAGTCAGCACACCCGCCAGATCGCCGGGCTTATCCAACACCGGCCCGGAAGTCACTTTAAAACCTACTCCCAGTTCATTGGCGATAATATTCGATAATGTCGTTTTTCCCAGTCCGGGAGGTCCATGCAGCAATACATGATCCAATGCTTCTTTACGCATACGGGCAGCCATTACAAAGATTTTCAGGTTCTCGACTACTTTGGCCTGTCCGCTGAAATCGTGAAAAGAAAGGGGACGGAGTGCATTCTCGTACTCTCGTTCACTTTCCGGCATACGGGTATCTCTTATATCAAAATCGTCTTCCATATTTTTGCTCATTGCCTCGCAAAGATAGTAAATATATTCGCTTTACACCGGATAGCCGCCTATTAGCAAATACAAATTTCTTCCCGATGCAAAATACAATTACCATGTATACTAATCTGAAATAGATAAAATTCCCTACATTTGTCGGGAACGTTAATTGAACACCCATGAACAGTGCATTCCTTCGTTTCAGGCTCCGGCAGTCGGGAAAGTTTATCCGTGAAATTCCTGTGATCTATCTGATTGCGATAACAGGCATTTTGCTTATCCCCGGAATTGCACTGTACCAATTTACAAAGGAATTAACAGGATGCCTGATCATAGCAACCCTCTTGCTGACTCTTCTGGCTTTATTTCAGTTAGGGAGAAAAGACTACCATTTCATCTTTCTTGCGGAAAGGAATGCCTGGAAAGTATTTTGCATGGATTATATCTTATTATCCTTACCGTTCTTTATTATTATACTGATAAATTCATTCTGGTATATATCGCTGGCAATTATAATAGGATGCCTGGGAGTCAGTTTCATAAAACAGCCTTTTCACCGGACAAAGAAAGGGATAGATTCTCCTGAATGGATACCGGCAGAAGCCTTTGAACTACGGTCAGGAATACGAAAATACGGTGGCTTGCTATTGGTTCTTTATATCAGTGCATGGATAGGTCTGTTGCTGCCTTTCGCCTCTTTGGCATCATTTTGGTTTTTGACAGTTATATTATCCGATCTATTCCGATTTTCAGAGCCGGTACAGATACTCTGTGCACAGGAACTCCCTGCCAATAGGTTTCTGCACAGGAAACTGTTCCTGTATCTTAAATTATTCTTCTGCGCGATAATTCCCGTTTGCGCGATATATACGTTTTTATATCCGGAACACTGGTGGCTTATCCTCACCTTTCTAGCCGCAGTATCCCTTAATATATCGTTATTCATTGTAAACAAATATGCCCATTATCTGCCTGGCACTAAGATAACAGGAGGACAAGTGCCCCTTACTATTGCTGTAATAAGCATTTTCCTTCCGGTTCTTTTACCGGTTATCCTGTTTTTCCTGATCAAAAACTATCTGGCAGCACGCCGGACTCTAACAACCTATTTATATGCTTACAATCCGGAATCTGCAAGTAGAATATAAAAAAGAATCTCCTGTCCTGAAAGGGATCAACCTCTCGATGGAACCGGGTAAAATACATGGTTTGGTTGGCTTGAACGGTGCAGGAAAGACCACCTTGCTGAATACGCTTTATGCTTTCATCCGCCCGTCCGAAGGCTCGGTCCTTTACAATGACACAGCTCTGAAAAGAAAAGATATAGCGTATCTGGAAGCCGAAAACTATTTTTACCCTTATATGACAGGACGGGAATACCTGAATCTTTTTCCGGCAGGCAAAAACGGATTTGACACAGAGAGCTGGCAACAGCTTTTCCATATTCCACTGGATGATATCACAGAGAACTATTCCACAGGGATGAGAAAGAAACTCGCCTTGCTGGCCGTCCTCAAACCGGATAAGCCGATTCTGATCCTGGACGAGCCATTCAACGGTTTGGACCTGGAAAGCGCACACATCCTCACTCTTATCCTGCAACAACTCCGGGAAGGAGGCAAAACGGTGTTGGTTACATCACATGTTTTCGAAACATTGACTTCCAGCTGCGACCAGATCCACCATATCGATCACGGCACAATCGACCATAGCTATTCCAAAGAGCAATTCGGAATGCTACAGGAGTTACTCTATTCTACTATAGAAAACCGGGCTTCCGATCAGATAAGAAAACTTATTTAAGAAGAAGAGAGAGATTTGAAATTTATTTATCTATTTTTGCCATATAATCATATAACTGTAAATAATATAGCCATGAATACAAAATTCCTCATTACAAATGACTGCACACGTAGTGAGCTTCTTAAAAAGAAAATCATACATTTCTACATTGCCAATGGTGATGCTACAATTGCTGAGCTATGTAAAGAAATGGATTTAAGTATCCCGACCGTCACCAAACTGATCGGTGAACTACAAGAAGATGGTTATATACTGGACTTCGGGAAACAAGATACCAGCGGAGGACGAAAACCAAATATCTACGGACTGAATCCGACATCCGGCTACTTTGTGGGTGTAGACATATACAAGAATAAAATAAATTTGGCAGCCGTTGATTTTAAAGGGGAAAAAGTTAGAATAGAAGAAAACATCCCTTATTTAATGGAAAATACACCGGCCGCACTTGAATCTCTATGCCGGTTAATCAATACATTCATCGATTCGCTCCCGATAGAAAGAGAAAAGATATTGGCTGTCGGAGTAAACATCTCAGGGCGTGTCAAACCAGTATCGGGATACAGTTACAGTAGATTCTATTTCGACGAAAAACCTCTTTCACAAATACTGGAAGAACGTATCAAGATAAAAATATATATTGAGAATGATAGTCGGGCCATGCTGTACGGCGAATATATGCAGGGAATCGTCAAAGGAGAAAAAAACATACTATATATAAATATGAGCTGGGGACTGGGACTTGCCATCCTTATAAACGGGGAACTTTATTATGGTAAATCCGGTTTTTCCGGTGAATTCGGACACTTCTGTTTCTTTGATAATGAAATATTATGCCATTGCGGCAAAAAAGGTTGCATTGAAACCGAAGCTTCCGGTTCTGCACTTCATCGCAAACTGCTCGAAAAATACAAAGAAGGAAGCAGCACCATCCTGGCCAAGAAAATAGACCAAAACGAGGAGATCACCATGGAGGATATGATAGAAGCCATACAAAAAGAGGATGTACTATGTATCGAAATACTGGAAGAAATGGGCGTCAACCTGGGAAGAAGTATTGCCGGACTAATGAATATCTTTAATCCGGAACTGGTTGTATTAGGCGGTACATTATCCCTGACAGGTGAATACCTCAGTCTGCCGGTCAAGAGTGCCATCCGTAAATATTCACTGAATCTGGTCAGTCAGGATACAGAGATTAAAGTATCCAAATTAGGTGAACGTGCCGGAGTGCTGGGAGCATGTTTATTGTCCCGAAGTAAGATACTCGGTATGATTCGCTATTGATCATCCTGAAGTGCATTGCCAAAACCTTACAATTCACAACTTTACATTTCCTGTTGTTTATGTTTTTACCAGACTGGCAGGTCTTTGGTATTTGGTTTGTTATGCGCTTATTAATAAATAATATCCTTAAACAAAAGCCATATTATTAAAATATTTTATTTATATTTGCCGCATATTTAAAACAACAGCAACAATAACTATTAAATACGAAGTACCATGGAAAGAATTAAAGGTCTGATCGATGCCCCTTTTACTCCGTTTTATGAAAATGGAGAAGTGAATTACGAACCCATTGAAGCTTATGCCAAGCTTCTAGTCAACAACGGATTAAAAGGTGTATTCATCAACGGATCATCCGGCGAAGGATACATGCTGAACGAAGAAGAGCGCATGAAACTGGCCGAAAGATGGGTGGAAGTTGCCCCGGAAGGATTCAAAGTGATCGTACATGTCGGAAGCACCTGTGTAAAAACAAGCCGGAACCTGGCTGCTCATGCTCAAAAGATCGGCGCATGGGGAATCGGTGCCATGGCTTCTCCTTTCCCAAAAGTAAATCGCGTGGAAGAATTGGTGAAATATTGCGAAGAGATTGCTTGCGGAGCACCGGAACTGCCTTTCTATTACTATCACATTCCGGCCTTCAACGGCGCTTTCCTTTCTATGGTAGATTTCCTGAAAGCAGTAGACGGGCGTATTCCTAATTTTGCCGGTATCAAATATACGTACGAGAGCCTGTATGAATATAATCAGTGCCGATTGTACAAAGACGGCAAGTTCGACATGCTGCACGGACAAGACGAAACGATTCTGCCTTGCCTGGCCATGGGCGGTGCACAAGGTGGTATCGGCGGAACAACCAACTACAACGGCAAGGAATTGGTCGGTATCATCGAAGCCTGGAAAGCAGGTGACCTGGAAACAGCCCGCGAAAAACAAAACTTCTCACAGGAAGTGATCAACGTGATCTGCCATTATCGCGGAAATATCGTAGGAGGCAAGCGCATCATGAAACTGATCGGTCTGGACCTCGGCAAGAACCGTACGCCGTTCCAGAACATGACCGATGCCGAAGAAGCTGCCATGAAAGCAGAGCTGGAAGCCATCAACTTCTTTGAAAGATGTAACAAATTCTAATCATTATGGATACAAAAGCAAATATAGCCCAGCCTACCGAATATCTAGGCTATTGGGGCGACGTTTACAAAAATGATTTCCTGAACGATGTCATGCCATTTTGGTTGAAATATGGCATCGACAAGGAAAACGGCGGTTATTTTACCTGCCTGAACAGGGATGGTTCATTAATGGATTCCAACAAATCCGTATGGTTCCAGGGACGTTTCGCTTTCATCCTGGCTTACGCCTATAATCATATCGAAAAAAATCCCGAATGGCTGGAGGCATGTAAAAACGGCATTGACTTCATCGAAAAACACTGTTTTGATGAAGACGGACGTATGTTTTATGAAGTGACGGCAACCGGCATTCCGGTACGCAAAAGAAGATATGTGTTTTCTGAAACTTTTGCTGCCATTGCCATGGCTCAGTATTCCATTGCATCGGGAGACAAAAGCTATGCGGAGAAAGCCGTCCGGTTATTCAAACAGATTCTTTATTATAAAAATACACCGGGATTGCTGGAACCGAAATTCCGTGAAGGGTTCGTTGCCAAAGGGCACTCTTTATGCATGATCCTGATCGATACGGCTGCCCGTATCCGCGAGGCGATCGATGACGAGATCCTCACCAAACAGATAGACGAATCCATCGCCGAACTACGCCGGGATTTCATGAAACCGGAGTTCAAAACAATACTCGAAACAGTAGGACCTAATGGTGAATTCATCGATTCGATCCCCGGTCGTACAATCAATCCGGGCCATTCCATCGAAACTGCCTGGTTCATTCTGGAAGAAGCCAAATACAGAAACTGGGACCCCGAACTGAAAGAGATGGGGCTGACTATCCTCGACTGGGCCTGGGAATGGGGCTGGGATAAAACATACGGCGGCATTACCTATTTCAGAGACTGCAAGAACCTGCCTCAGCAGGAATACTGGCACGATATGAAATTCTGGTGGCCTCAATGCGAAGCCATTATTGCCACATTGTATGCCTATGAAGCCACCGGCGACAGTAAATATCTGGAAATGCACCGGATGATCAATGAATATACCTATGCCCGCTTCCCGGACAGGGAGTATGGCGAATGGTACGGTTATTTCCACTACGACGGAACTCTCTCCCAGCCAGCCAAAGGCAATATGTACAAAGGTCCGTTCCACATCCCCCGGATGCTTCTGAAATGTAACTTGCTTTGCCAAGAAATTCTTTCAAAATAATATGAACAGCCTAACCAAACTTTGTTTTCACCTTATAAAATAGAACGAAATGAATAATAAAAAGATATATCCCTGGGTCGTTGTCGGTCTGTTATGGGGAGTAGCCCTACTGAACTATATGGACCGACAGATGCTCTCCACCATGAAAGATGCGATGATGATCGACATCACCGAACTGGAATCGGCAGCCAACTTCGGTCGCCTGATGGCCGTATTCCTTTGGATTTACGGATTCATGAGCCCTGTAGCAGGTATGATTGCCGACAGGGTAAACCGCAAATGGCTGATCGTTGGTAGTTTATTCGTCTGGTCGTTTGTAACTTTGATGATGGGCTACTGTACCACATTCAACCAAATTTATTTCCTGCGCGCCTTGATGGGGGTAAGTGAAGCTTTGTATATCCCTGCCGGATTATCTTTGATTACCGACTATCACCAGGGAAAAACCCGTTCATTGGCAGTGGGTATCCACATGACCGGTCTTTACACCGGCCAGGCTCTCGGAGGCTTCGGAGCCACGGTAGCAAGCGCTTTCACCTGGGAAACGACTTTCCACTGGTTCGGTATTGTCGGAATCGCTTACAGTGTCATCCTGATCCTGTTTCTGAAAGACAAGAAAGACCATATCGTTCATAAGATCAAAGAAGTCGGTGCAGCCGTCGAGAATCCGGTCAAAGGAGCCCTCAAAGGGATGGGGATGCTGTTTACCAATATATCATTTTGGATCATCCTGCTTTATTTTGCAACTCCCAGCTTGCCGGGTTGGGCAACGAAAAACTGGCTGCCGACCCTGTTCTCGGAAAACTTATCCATAGATATGTCGGAAGCCGGACCGCTGTCGACCATCACGATCGCTTTGTCATCGTTTATCGGTGTTATCGTCGGTGGCATCCTGTCAGACAAATGGATACAGACGAATGTCCGCGGTCGTGTCTATACCGGAGCAATCGGACTGGCTTTGACCATTCCATCGCTATTATTGCTCGGTTTCGGACATAACTTCCTGATGATTGTAGGAGGCGGACTTTGCTTCGGCGTCGGTTTCGGTATCTTTGATGCAAACAACATGCCGATCCTCTGCCAGTTCATTTCTCCCCGCTATCGTGCCACAGCTTACGGTATCATGAACATGACGGGAGTATTTGCTGGAGCTGCCATCACGGATCTGCTGGGCAGATCGACGGATGCCGGAAATCTGGGACATGATTTTGCCATGCTGGCAGGTCTTGTAGCCATTGCTTTGCTGATCCAGATATGTTTCCTTCGTCCGAAAGTGGCAAATATGACGGATTAGCAATAAGAATATCAATAAAAAGCTCCGAAGGTAAAGTATTCATGCCCTGAATTTATTACCTTTGGAATCAGCATTAACTAATTCACAGAACAAATATCATGAAAAAAAGCATCTTTTATCTCTGTCTTCTATTCATCGTGCAAACCGCCATTGCTGCAGACAGCCTGTATGTCAGGGAGCAGCAAATCCCGATTCTGATCGATCGTACAGACAATGTGCTGTTGGAAATGCGTATTCCTGCACAAAAAGGGGATGTCTTAAATAAACTGACTCTTCAATTCGATAATGAAACAAATACATCCGACATAAAAGCAATTCGGTTGTTCTATAGCGGAGTCGAGGCACCTTCAAGGGAAGGGACTCATTTCAGTCCAATCACTTACATAACCGGATTTACCCGAAGAAATAGCCAGGCAGCCAATCCGTCCTATTCCGTTAAACAGGATGAAGTAACCGCTCCGGGCAATACCATTACACTGACATCCAAACAGCCGATGGTAAAAGGTACAAACTATTACTGGGTGAGTATCGAGATGAAGCCGGAAACCTCTCTGCTGTCAAAAGTGTCTTTCACACTGCCGGAAGCAGTCATCAACAATAAACCGATGGAAATCACCTGGAGCGGCAAAGCAGAATCTCCCCGTCGTGTAGGTGTAGGCGTACGTCAGGGAGGTGATGACGGTTCCGCAGCATTCCGTATCCCAGGACTGGTGACAACAAATAACGGCACTCTTCTGGGTGTTTATGATATCCGCTACAACAGCAGCGTAGACTTGCAGGAGATGGTCGACATAGGTGTAAGCCGTAGTACCGACAAAGGACAGACCTGGGAACCGATGCGTGTTGCCATGACCTTCGGTGAAACCGGCGGTTTGCCTCATGCACAGAACGGCGTAGGCGATCCTTCCATCCTGGTAGATGAAAAGACAAACACGATCTGGATCGTTGCCGCCTGGACGCATGGCATGGGTAACGGACGTGCCTGGTGGAACTCCATGCCGGGCATGACTCCCGATGAAACCGCCCAATTAATGCTGGTAAAGAGTGAAGATGACGGCAAGACCTGGAGCGAACCGATCAATATCACCTCACAGGTAAAAGATCCTTCCTGGTACTTCCTGTTGCAAGGCCCGGGACGTGGTATCACCATGCAGGACGGAACTCTTGTATTTCCTATTCAGTTCATCGATGCAACACGCATACCGAATGCAGGTGTGATGTACAGTAAAGACCGTGGTAAAACATGGCATCTGCACAACCTGGCACGCACCAATACTACCGAAGCACAGGTAGCAGAAGTAGAACCGGGTGTATTGATGCTGAACATGCGTGACAACCGTGGCGGTAGCCGTGCAGTAGCCATCACCAAAGACCTGGGTAAGACATGGACGGAACATCCATCCAATCGCAGTGCACTTCAGGAACCGGTATGTATGGCCAGCCTCATCAAGGTAGATGCTAAAGACAATATCACCGGTAAGAAACTATTATTGTTCTCCAACCCGAACACAACAAAGGGACGTAACCATATTACGATCAAAGCCAGTCTCGACGGCGGTCTGACCTGGCCGGCAGAGCATCAGGTATTGTTGGATGAAGCTGAAGGATGGGGGTATTCCTGCCTGTCGATGATCGATAAGGAAACAGTCGGTATCTTCTATGAGTCGAGTGTTGCACACATGACTTTCCAGGCGATCAGGATCACTGACCTTATTAAGTAAACGGATGAAGCAAAAACTGTTCATAACATTTATACTATGTTTATGGCTACCGGCGGTCTATGCTGACGGTAGCCTGAACTTACTTCCCCGGCCGCAGCAGGTGGATTGGACGAAGCAGACCTTCTCCGGCAAGGAGATTTCCCTCTCGCTGGACGGCAACACCGAACAAATGGTTACCGACTGGCTGCAGGAAAGCAATATCGGTATAAATCCTGCCAGCAGGAAAGTGTTTCGGGTAACTCTTACCGACAGCTTCCCGGAAGCGAAAATAAATCCGGAGGAAGCCTACAAACTACAGGTTTCATCACAGGGAATCTCCATCGAAGCAACCACCGAACAGGGAGTGTATTGGGCTATCCAGACGCTCCGCCAGCTGACGGAGAAAAAGGGTGACAGATCCTATATCACAGGATGCACCATTACAGACTGGCCCGCTTTCCGTATCCGCGGATTTATGCAGGACGTAGGCCGTTCGTATATCTCGATGGAAGAACTGAAACGCGAAATAGCCAAACTATCACAATATAAGATCAACGTATTCCACTGGCACCTCACGGAGAATCAGTCCTGGCGCCTGGAAAGTAAAATCTTCCCGATGCTCAACGACAGTATCCATACGACTCGTATGCCGGGCAAATACTACACATTGGAAGAAGCCAAAGAACTGGTCGAGTTCTGTAAGCAACATCAGGTATTACTCATTCCCGAATTTGATATGCCGGGACACAGTGCCGCTTTCATCAGCACCTTCCGCCACGACATGCAAAGTCCGGAAGGCATGAAAATACTGAAACTGCTGATTGAAGAAGTGTGCGAGACATTCGATGTGCCGTACCTGCATATCGGAACCGACGAAGTGAAATTCACCAACCCGCAATTCGTTCCCGAAATGGTTGCTTTCGTACGGTCAAAAGGCAAAAAAGTAATCTCCTGGAATCCGGGATGGCACTATCAGCCGGGAGAGATCGACATGATCCATATGTGGAGTTATCGGGGTAAGCTACAGGAAGGAATCCCCGCCATAGACTCACGTTTCCATTATCTGAACCATTTCGATACTTTTGCCGATCTGCGCGGATTGTTCATGAGCAATATCTACCGTCATACCGAAGGCAGCGATGATATGGCAGGTGTGATCCTGGCTGTCTGGAACGACCGCCTGGTACAACCGGAAGAGAAAATCATCAACGAGAACTATCTGTATCCGAACATGCTGACCATTGCCGAACGTTCCTGGAGAGGGGGCGGCTATGAATACTTCGATAAATACGGCACGAATATGCCTCCGGAAAGCAGCGAGGAATACAAAGCATTTGCAGAATTCGAGCAGCGTCTGCTCTGGCATAAAGAACATCATTTCAAAGGCTATCCTTTCCCGTACGTTAAACAGACAGGTATCCGCTGGCGCATCACCGATGCTTTCCCAAATAACGGAAACAAGGACAGCATATTCCCTCCGGAAACCGAATTGAAAGACAGTTATACATACGAAGGAAAGACATACGGCACCAACGACACCGAAGGAGCCGGAATCTATCTGCGCCATGTATGGGGCAACACAATTCCCTGCTTCTATAAAGATCCGCAGGAAAACCATACCGCTTATGCCTGGACCTGGGTTTACTCTCCCAAAGACCAGGAAGCCGGTGCCTGGATCGAGTTCCAAAACTACGGACGCTCGGAAATGGACCTCGCCCCGCCACAGGGACAATGGGACTATAAAGGGAGCCGTATATGGCTGAACGACGAAGAGATACTGCCTCCTGTATGGACAGCTACCCACAAGGAGAAATCGAATGAAGTTCCGCTGGGGAACGAGAACTGTGTAGGCCGTGAACCGACGAAAGTCCATCTGCAAAAAGGATGGAACAAAGTGTTTATGAAACTGCCTGTAGGGGAATTTCGTCTGCCGGAAGTACGGCTCGTCAAGTGGATGTTCACCTTCGCACTCGTTACGCCGGACGGAGAAAAAGCAGTGGACGGACTGATCTACTCGCCGGATAGGAAAAGATAAACAGATCATCATACAATGAAAAAAACTCTTTTATTACTATGCTTGTTACTCTGCACGACCGCCTATGCTCAGAAAAAGATCAAGGTGGCTTGTGTAGGTAACAGTGTAACCTACGGTGCAGGCATAGACAACCGGGAAGTAAACTCGTATCCGGCACAATTACAGCGTATGCTGGGAGAGGATTACGAAGTAATGAACTTTGGAAAAAGCGGTGCCACCTTACTGAACAAAGGCCATCGTCCGTACTGCGAACAAGAAGAATATAAAGCAGCTCTCGACTTTGCCGGCGACCTGGTAGTCATCCATCTTGGACTCAACGACACCGATCCGCGCAACTGGCCCAATTACAGGGATAACTTTGTAAGCGATTACCTGGCCCTGATCAATTCTTTCCGTCAGGCAAATCCCGATTGCCGGATATGGATCTGCCGGATGACACCGATCTCACACCGTCATCCACGCTTCAAGTCGGGCACACGCGACTGGTACCGGATGGAACAGACGGCCATCGAAGAGATAGCCCGCCTGGCCGACACCGGACTGATCGACTTACAGGCCGGCTTGTACAACCGTCCCGACCTGTTGCCGGATGCCCTTCATCCGACGGCGGAAGGGGCCGGTATCCTTGCCAGAACGATTTATCAGGAGCTGACAGGCAACTACGGAGGTCTGCAAATGCCGGTCACTTACTCTGATAATATGGTTCTGCAACGTGAGAAGCCGTTGCCCGTCTCCGGAACAGCCAACGCCGGCGAAAAAGTAACCGTACAGATTGCCGGGCAAAAGAAGGAAACCGTAACTGCTTCCAACGGCAAATGGTCGGTCACACTCGACCCGATGCAGGCAGGAGGCCCTTATGAACTGACTATCGAAGCCTCTTTACCGACAGAGAAAAAGAACAAGAAGAAAACTACGGCATCCCAAAAACTGACTTATAAGGATGTACTGGTTGGCGAAGTATGGCTCTGTTCCGGCCAGTCGAACATGGCTTTCCGGGTAGACGAACTGGTAGACAGCCAGCGTAAGGAATTGACCGGATATGCCGGTAAACAACCGCAAATACGTCTCTTCAACATGGAGCCACGCTGGTTCACGAATGCGGTGGAATGGGATGAAGCGGTAATGGATTCTCTCAACCGACTGCAATATTATCACGACACACAATGGACGGTATGCAACGAACAGACAGCCGACAGGTTCTCCGCCGTAGCTTTCTCCTTCGGACGAATGTTGTCAGATAGTCTGCAAGTTCCGGTCGGACTCATATTAAATGCCGTCGGAGGTTCGGGTACGGAAGCGTGGATAGACCGGAAAACACTGGAGTTCGACTTCACCGATATCCTGTATAACTGGACAGAGAACGATTTCATCCAGGACTGGGTACGCGGCCGTGCCGCCCTCAACATAAAGAAATCGACCAACAAACAACAACGGCATCCGTACGAACCCTGTTACCTGTATGAAACAGGCATCGAGCCGTTGCAGCAATATCCGATCAGAGGAATCATCTGGTATCAGGGTGAATCGAATGCACAGAATATAGAGACACACGAACGCCTGTTCCCTTTGCTGGTGAACAGCTGGCGGGAGAACTGGCAAGAAGAACTACCGTTCTACTATGTCCAACTGTCGAGTATCGACCGTCCGAGCTGGACCTGGTTCCGTGACAGCCAGCGCCGGATGATGCAGGAAATTCCCAATTGCGGAATGGCGGTAAGCAGCGACCGGGGAGATTCGTTGGACGTACACCCGAGATACAAACGTGAAATAGGAGAGCGGCTCGCACGTTGGGCTTTAAACCAAACCTACGGACATCGGCTCACTCCGTCAGGCCCGCTCTTCCGTTCGGTTGAGTTCAAGGACGATGCAGCCTATATCACCTTCGATTATGCAGAGGGCTTGCATACTTCCGACGGACAGCCGATACGGACCTTTGAAATAGCCGAATACGACGGGTTATTTGTTCCGGCAGAGGCTGAAGTTGTCGATGGAAAGGTCAAAGTCCGGAGCGATAAGATCGCCCGTCCCCAATTAGTCCGCTACGGATGGCAACCTTTCACCCGTGCCAATCTGGTGAACGGGGACGAACTTCCGGCTTCCACATTCAGATCCAAAGAGTAACTTTATAGTAATACCAAGATGTACGACAAATCAATAATAACCGGATGGTTGATCCTGCTGCTTTTTTCATTGGCAGGATGTAACCATTCTACATCTGAAAAAACAACAAACATCATGATCAACTGGAATAAATTACCCGACCTGCCGGGCATGGCAGACACCACATCACTAGGAGTATCGGCTCCGTTTACCGGCATAAGTAACGGAATGTTACTGGTAGCCGGTGGTTGCAACTTCCCCGACAAACCTGTCACAGAAGGCGGTGCAAAAAAATACTACAGCGACATATTCGCCCTCGACCTTTCCAACCCGGCCGGCGGATGGAAAAAAGCGGGCAATCTTCCTTTTCCGGTAGCCTACGGCTCAGCAGTTACTACCCCCGAAGGTATTATCTGCATCGGAGGAAACAATAGCGACACCTTCTTCCCGGATGTATGCCTGTTATCCTGGAATACGACCGATGAAAAGGCGGAAATCAATACACTGCCATCTCTTCCGGCCCCCATGGACAATCTATCTGCAACCTATACAGACCACACGGTGTATGTGGCCGGAGGAAACGAAAATATGCTTCCATGCAATAGTTTCCTCTCCATGAACTTAACAACAAAAAGCAATTGGGTAAACCTGCCCGACTTCCCGGGAGCAGCACGCGTCCAGCCTGTTCTGGTAGCCCAAAAGTCAGCAGACGGTGTACGTATCTACCTGACCGGAGGTTTCCAGCCCATTCAGAACGATACGGAAGCGATCGTACCTCACGATATGCTCTCATACCATCCGGCAACAAAAACATGGAGAACGGAAACAGAATTACCCTTATTCAAAGATGGAAAGCATCGTACCTTCACCGGAGGTTGTGCAGTTTCTTATGGCGACAGTTCAATCCTGCTGATGGGTGGTGTCAACTACGACCGTTTCCTTGCCGCCGTCAACCGTCCGAAACTGATCGAGGCAGCCGAAGCCCAGGGAGACACGACTTTGGTCAATACGTTACAGGAGGAAGGCAAAGCCTATATGCATCATCCGGTGGAATGGTACAAATTCAACACGGCTTTGTTGCAATACAACACGTTCACTAAAGAATGGATCGATCTGGGCGATTACGAACCATTAGCCCGTGCCGGAGCAGGAGCCATACTCAAAGGCGACAGCCTCATTATCGTCAACGGCGAGTTAAAACCGGGTATCCGCACCCCACAGGTCAACCTGGCCATCATAGAATAAACGCTTTCTACATAAAGTTTCAGAAAAGTATTTGTCATTTGCAATATCCAGATGTAACACACAATCATTCAAGGGATAAAGGCATTGCAAATACTTTTTTTATTTGCAATGGCGTTTGTCATCTGTCATATATACACAAAGTTTTTAAAAAGTATCTGCCATCTGTCACTGTGCGGTGTAACGTGCATATTTACAGGTGATAAAAGGTTGCAGACGTTTCTTTTTATCTGCAACCGCATCTGTCATCTGTCACAGTGTTGTCAGGAAAGACTATGTGTTAAGAGTTGGGTAATTACCTGTTAAGTCGGGAGAAACTAATACAAAAGTCGTTACTCAGTAAAACCATCCTGTACAGGGTAGCCGGCCAGGGTGTAGAGGGTAGCCACGCAGGGTGTACAGCGTAATCGGCCAGGGTGTAGAGGGTAGGAATAGTGAGTCAGGACTTAACAGGTAGTTCCTCCCTTATTAACGATTAAAAGGTGCAGGGGTTGCTTCTACTGTGTGCCAATTTAGAAAGAATTGAACCGATTTCTAACGTAAACAAGGCTGCCTCGAATGAAGCAGCCTTATTTAGTAACCTATTTATTATGAATATTATAATGCTTTTATCTCCGCCTCGCTGAGGCCGGTTACCTCTGCAATTGTCAAGAGAGAAAGACCTTTCTCTTTCATAGCTTTTGCCACGGAATAGACGCCTTCCTTGCGTCCTTTGGTTATTCCTATCTCGACGCCTTCTTTGCGTCCTTCCTTTAGTCCTTTGGTCACTCCTATCTCGATACCTTCTTTGCGTCCTTCTTTACGTCCTTTTTCTATCCCTCTCTCCTCGGCATAGTCGATCGTATTCTTATAGTCGCGGTAACGTTTCAGGGCTTCGTCATACAAGACACGCTCGTCCTTGCTCAGATTAGCCACATCCGCCACTTCGAGCAGTTTGTCGAATACAGCCTTTTGCGCCTTGAAGGGCATTCTGTCTAATGTATCCATATGCTTTAATAAATATAACCAACGTTCAAAATCTGTTTCGCAATCATCAGCTTCTTTCGTGAACCAGGGCAACTCCAGATATACCTGCCGGATCTTGTCGCTAAACATCCGTCCGGTATCACGGTCTGCCAATATAACATCTGTCCGGAATTTGGAGTTCATTCCCATCTTATAGTTTAACAGGAAGATACCGTATACCGGGCAGAGGTTAAACTTCCAGTCTTTACCCTTCTCCCCCTGGTTACTGATTGCCCGCGATAAGTAGTAGATACCCCGGTCGTAAAAATAGGGTTGGGCTCCGTTCTGCATTTCGACTACAAACCAACCGCCTTTGTCATCCTTGCAATGAATATCGAATATCACTCCCCGGTCTTCGATCGTTTCCGGTTGGAGGATCGGGTTTTGAAAGGTGATATCGCTGATATGGCGTTCGCCTTCCAGCAGTTGATTTAAGAAATCGATTAATAACTCTTTGTGTACCTCCTGCCCGAAAATCCGGTGAAAACCGAAATCGGTGAAGGGATTGATAAATTTCCCCATAGCTTATATATTTTGGTTGCCGCCCAATAACAGGCGGTGCGACAAAGATAAAGAATATTTCTGTCGGACAAAAAAGAAAGGAGATTATTTTAATTGACAATTGGGCTTCGCGCTCGGAAGTAGAAAGTTTTGAACCTACTTTTCCCTTGATGGAAAAGTAATATTCAAATCTGATAAATAGTGAACTAACGATGTATATTCCTATATTAATTATGTATATTTGCAAAGTTACTAACATAAAACACTTAATTATGAAAGAATTAGATTCAAAAGCTATGGCAGAGACTGAAAAACAAGAGTTGCAAGATCGATATGTTCGATTTGACTGGGCCGTAAAGCGTTTATTGCGCCAAAAGGCTAACTTCGGTGTGCTCAACGGTTTCCTGACCGTCATGCTGCGTGAAGAGGTGAAGATCCTCGAAATACTCGAAAGCGAAGGCAATCAGGAGAGTGCCGACGACAAGTTCAATCGTGTCGATATCAAAGCGTTGAACAGTAAAGGCGAAATTATCATCGTCGAGATCCAGAATACCCGCGAAGTGCATTACCTCGAACGTATCCTCTACGGCGTAGCCAAAGCCATTACCGAGCATATCTCGCTGGGTGAAGGCTATCAAAAAGTAAAGAAAGTCTACTCCATCAGCATCCTCTATTTTGACCTGGGTGTGGGATCGGACTATATCTACCATGGCCAGAACCATTTCATCGGCGTGCATACCGGCGACCGCTTGCGTATCAACACCCGCGACCGCGACGCCGTCGTTACCCGCCTGCCTGCCGAGATCTTTCCTGAATACATTCTGGTTCGGGTGAACGAGTTCGACAAAGTGGCCACCACGCCGCTCGACGAGTGGATCACGTACCTGAAGGACGGTACGATCCGTCCCGACACGACGGCGCCCGGCCTTCGTGAAGCGCGAGAGAAACTGAAATATTACTCCATGTCTACACAGGAACGTCATGCCTACGATAAACATCTGGACACAATCATGATCCAAAACGACGTCCTCGACACAGCCAAATGGGAAGGCCGCATGGAAGGCCTCGCTGAGGGGAAAGCTGAAGGTCTTGCTAAAGGTCTTGCTGAGGGTGAGGCTAAAGGACTTGCCGAAGGGGAAGCCAGAAAGGTCGAAGCTCTACGCCAAGCGACGGCTAACATGAAACGTATGGGAATAGGGCCTGCCGATATAGCAAAATGTACAGGGCTACCGGTAGAAGAGATAGAAAAGTTATAGAATAAGGTTTCACCTTTTTTTGTCCCGGGACAAGCCCGGGAGGAGAGAGCTGACGCTCTAAAGTAAATTCATTACCAGTTAAAAACGAAGAGAGTGAACTCCTCTAACCGGAATCCACTCTCTTGTTTTCATATAAAGTATTTCTCTTTTTCTTACTTCTTGTTTTCTTCAATCCACTTGCGTGCATTTACGAAACCTTCGATCCACGGAGTTACTTCGTCACCTTTACGGTCAGCAGGATAATAACCGCACTGCCATGGGAACAAAGCACGTTCCAGGTGAGGCATCATAGCCATGTGACGTCCGTCGTGTGAGCAGACACCGGCAACCGACCAGGGTGAGCCGTTCGGGTTGGCAGGATAGCCTTCGTAGTTATATTTAAGAGCAATATGATATTCTTTCTCTTCGTACGGGAAGCTGAACTTTCCTTCTCCGTGTGTGATCCAGATACCCAGCTTCTGTCCGCTCATCGGACCGAACATCACCGAATGGTTCTTCGGAATCTCTACAGAGATAAAGTTAGACTCCAGTTTGTGAGAGTCGTTATGCAACATCTTATGTTTCTTTTCGTGTTCCGGATAAACCACACCCAGTTCAGCCATCAGCTGGCAACCGTTACAGATACCCAGACTCAACGTATCAGGACGTGCATAGAAGTTATCCAATGCTTTCTTAGCCTTTTCGTTATACAAGAAACCACCGGCCCATCCCTTGGCTGAACCCAGTACGTCGGAGTTGGAGAAACCACCACAGAATACGATCATATTCACATCTTCCAGTGTTTCGCGTCCCGAAGCCAAGTCGGTCATGTGAACGTCTTTCACGTCGAAACCGGCCAGATACAATGCGTAAGATGTTTCACGTTCGCACTGGCAACCCTTTTCACGGATCACAGCAGCACGGATACCGCTCTTACCTTTGCGGTCGGCAGTCAGGCCGTAGTCAGCCAGCTTACCGGTGAAGTTCTTGCCGTATTTGAATTCCAGCGGCTGCATCTTATAGTTTTCGAAACGGTTACCTGCGCATACGCTACCGCTCTGCTTGATATCCAGTTTGTAAGACGATTCGTACCATACGTCACGCATATAGTCGATACCGAAGTGATACTGAACACCGTCTTTTTCCACCAGGATATGACGCTCGGCAGTCGGTTTGGCAATGATAGCGAAACCGACACCGGCTTCTTCCATCAGCTTTTCGAACGCCTTCTTGTCCTTCACCTGTACCAGGATACCCGGGTTTTCAGCGAACAGGATCTTCACGATGTCTGTTTCAGACAGCTTATCCAGATTGACTTCCAGACCGCCTTCTACGTTTGCGAAACACATTTCAAGCAGGGTAGTAATCATACCACCGGCAGAAATATCGTGTCCGGCAAGGATCAGACCTTTCTCGATCGCATCCTGTACGGCGTTGAACGCATCAGCGAAATATTCGCTATCCTTCACGGTCGGCACTTCATTACCCAGCTTGTTCAAAGCCTGTGCAAAAGCAGAACCGCCCAACTTCATCGTATCGAACGAGAAGTCTATATAATATATGTAAGAATTCTTTTCGTGAGCCAATACCGGAGAAACGATCTTGCGGATATCGCTTACCTCAGCACCTGCCGAGATAATTACCGTACCCGGAGCGATCACCTTATCGTCGCCATACTTCTGTGTCATCGACAGAGAGTCTTTACCTGTCGGGATATTGATACCCAGTTCGCAGGCAAAATCAGAAGCAGCCTGAACAGCCGTGTACAGACGAGCGTCTTCCCCTTCGTTGCGGCACGGCCACATCCAGTTGGCACTCAGAGAAACACCGGCCAACTTATCGGCCAGCGGAGCAAATACGATATTGGTCAGCGACTCGGCAATAGCCATTACCGAACCGGCAGCCGGATCGACCATTGCTACCTGCGGAGCATGACCGATGGAAGTAGCGATACCAGCCTTTCCGCGGTAATCCAATGCTACGGCACCCAGGTCACTCAACGGCAACTGCAATTCACCCTGGCACTGCTGACGGGCGATCTTACCTGTTACGGAACGGTCTACCTTGTTGGTCAACCAGTCTTTACATGCAACAGCTTCGAGCTGAAGTACGTTTTCCAGGTAATGATGTATTTCTGAATCTTTGTAAACCACCGGAGCATACGTTTCGCTCACTGTATGGTCTGTCATGATTGTTCTAGGCGGTTTACCGAACATATATTCCAGCTTGATGTCGATCGGTTTCACACCGTCGGCCTGCTCGAATACGAATTTCATATCGTTGGTCGTTTCACCTACTACATACATCGGAGAGCGTTCGCGGTCGGCAATGCGGCGTACGCGGGCAACGTCTTCTTCCTTCATCAGTAAGCCCATACGTTCCTGGCTCTCGTTTCCTACGATTTCCTTGGCAGAAAGCGTCGGGTCGCCAACAGGCAACTGGCTCATATCGATGTGTCCGCCGGTAGCTTCCACCAACTCAGACAGACAGTTCAGGTGACCGCCTGCACCGTGGTCGTGGATGGAGATTACCGGATTGTTGTCAGACTCTGCAATCGCACGGATCACGTTCGATACACGTTTCTGCATTTCCGGGTTGGCACGCTGTACGGCGTTCAACTCGATACCGCT